>ERZ1026854.28-NODE-28-length-118728-cov-15.707777_pt1 | contig 118728 bp, 137 predicted proteins | sample MGYA00380157_ERZ1026854 | MGnify/ENA primary metagenome ERZ1026854 (study PRJEB33269, sample SAMEA4719793) | human gut metagenome | biome: human-associated habitat; feature: organic feature; material: feces | place: Cameroon | collected 2013-10 ...
TATACACATTATCGTCATCTGCGTTATACACATTATCGTCATCTGCGTTATACACATTATCGTCATCTGCGTTATACACGTTATCATCATCTGCAATAGCAGTACTGTCTAAAACAGTCCCAGTTACGACATCGTTAACTATTGTATCGTTTAAAAAATCCTCTGTCTGTCCTATCATACATACACCCCTTGCCTTAATCGTTCGTTGTATCATCAGGTCTATACTCTTCTTGCTTATACTCCTCCGGTATATCAAACACAGTTTCATCTAATTCTACTGTACGTATTTCATTAAATAATGTGTGTGTCTGTGTACCGTTCTTCTGTTTTTCTATCACTATAAGATTGTCGTCAGTATCGTAGTAGTATTTATAAATAACTGCGTTTTCGATATCCGTATACATATCACACGTAAGCGTGACACCATCAAAATCTTCTGTATTTGTACTTACAAATTCAGCGTCAGTTAATTCATACGCTGACACAAAATCATCACGAGTACTCATATCAAAATGTGATGCAGTATACACTGTTTCACCAACGGTATCAATTAAAAAAGCAGCATCTGCAGTTGAAACAGTCCACGAAATAAGCTGTTCCTCAGAATTATAATATTTACAGCAGCCGTTATCATCTACAAATGTAAACTGATACTCACTTGCCTGTGTACTCTCGCCTACTGTTTTTACGCGCGTGATACTTATATAAACATCGTCCTGCAACGTATCTATAAACATAGCATAACGTTCCTCGGCATCTTTAGCATCATTTGCATCGACTGTCATACTTTCAACGTCATTTGTTGTATTTGCGGCATTATCTGTAACAGTTAAGTACTCCGTTGGTACTTCCACAGTTACTGTAGGTACATCATGCGTACCCGTTGGCATTACGTCATAAGATTTACCGCATCCAGACAACAACAATAACGTTGTACCGACAAACCCGCATACACATTTCATACGTGTATTCAATGTTCTACACCCCTTACTTTCATTTATTATTTTGTACACATTCCTGTATTAAAGTTGCAACGTCCTCCGGTGCATACCACACATCAAATGTGTACACCTCACCAGTTGTCGCATTTATAATTTGCTTCAACTTTCCATAACCATCATATGTATACACATACACTTCGCCATTATACACAAAAGTATCAATACTCTTTATATCAACAGCTAAACTACTTTCTATGATATTTTTACGATAATTTTCAGGCGTACATACAACATTCAACAATGTGTAAAATGTCGTATCTGCTTCCGGACGTGTACACTCCACTGCTTCTTTTTGTATTAATATATCTGTACAAAAATACCACTTACCGGCATATTCAAGATAATAATGCTCCCCAAGATTAAAGGACTTTTCGCCAGTCTCTTTTTGATACGGATTAGGCTTTACATATTTACCGGATTCCGTAACACTATATGTAACAGTTTGCTTTGTTTTTAATGCTGTACTTAAACCATCCGTCGTATTGTAAACTGTGCACCGCGTACTATATGCATCGCCAAGATATTTCAAAAATGCACTCGTTGCTGTTGTCGCATAACTATCAGCAGCATCTTCCTGCGTCACTATAACGTCACTAATTTCTACAGACTCTAATTTCTGCATTAAACTTGTCAACGTCTCCGGTGCATCTGTTGTGTACGCAGTTAACGTACACCCCGTCAGTAAAAAAACAGTACATACTGTACCTAACAATGCTTTACGTGTCAGTGCTGTATGCACAAGGTTTTTACACTCAAACTTCATAATAACACCACCCTGTACATACTAAATAACTTCCGAAACATAATACCATATTGTTTTACAATAACAACAAACCTGTGCTGACACAGTTCTGCCGTCCGGCAACTGTTGTACGGCTGTAAGTGGCAATGCCTGTACTCCAATATAATTACAAGCATGCTTCACATATTGCGTTGGTTCATGTAAACGCACATACTGTGTATTATACGGTACATTATATGTACTGCACAGAAATTGTTTTAAATCTGCTTCTGTTATACGCATGTATATCACATCCTAAATATTACTTTAGCGTAGGCGTGCCAGAAAATATACATAATCATCACATATAGAAACATCTATATGTTTTGTCAGTAAAAGGCTGCCGATTTTATCAATATCGTAAATCACGGCAAAGATATTATCATCACCTTGTTCTGCCACTACCTTGCGAAAAGCATCTTTAAGTGTCTTACTCTGCGAATTACTATCTACAACAACAATATTACGAAAACGCTTACAGCGTTGTAACGTCTGTCTTGCAAGCTCCATCAAACTGTTACGATCCTTGCATTGGATTATTTTATACCCTGTACACAAGTCATTATGTACTGATACAGCTACCTTAGTTACCTGCGGCATTTTTACCGAAGTTTCCGCAATCTGTGCAAGTGCTATTCCCATAGCATCATACACGTCCTGCGGTGTCCCTACTGGTGGCTTGAAATTCAACAGTTCCAATGATGCACAAATACGTTCTTTATCTGTCAACCCTTTAATATTTGTGCTATAACCTGCAAGTTGTTCCAATACTGTCTTCCAATGTTTATTATTTTGCCGATATACCGGTGCGTGTTTAATACGTGCATACACCATCAAATCTTCCACAATAACGTTTAATTGCATCAGAATTTTTGTAGTTACAAAATTGTTACCCATTATAACATCTTCTATAACTATATAATCGTAATCCACGTTCTGCAATAAATCTACAAGAAAATCAGCAAACTCTTTACGTCGCTCCACATCTTCTGTTGCCTTAATTTTATACGTACCATACACATACGTACCGTCTTTTTTCTTTAACACATATCCAGTAGACTGTACAGAAATATCAAACGCAACAAATGAACCTGTTAAATTTAAGATATCCGCAAACGTTGCTGTTTTTACGTCCGTCATATAAACATCACCCTATATTATTGCATATTATTTCCTGCATGTGCATGCATAATTGCGACACCTGCAAGTATGTCTAAATCATTTAACAATTCGCACCGTGCTTGTATAGACTGATTTTGTAATATACGTGCCTGTGCTTTCATAAAATAAGGCAAAGTTACTTCATCTGCTTTCGGCTGCATAGATGCCGTATTTAATAACAAATACCGTGCACGTGTAAATACTGTTTCTTGAGCATTAGCTGACTTGCCATTTTCTGCCGTCAACTGATCGTACAGTGTTTTTATCTCAACGTCATATGCAAGCTTATATATTTGTGTTAGTTCGTACGCTGCTTGTAATCTGTTTATTTTACGTCCATCAAACTGCAACACTTTACGGCGATGTATTGCAAGCAAATCACCGCCTACGCCACAGCCAAAGCAGTAACACGTATCTGTCGCACCCCAATAAGTAAACGATGCGTTAGTTTCATCATGAAACGGACAAACTGTATGTCCAGTACTTTCAGTCATTAACGTAGTTTTCCCTGTCATTGGAATCAACTGTTCATTAATATACCTGCGCAACGTTATCTTTTTAGTAACAGCTACTTCATAATCATGTATAAGTGTATCTTTGTCATTCTGCATGTCTTTTTCCTTAATTAAACGTTAACGTGTACATAAGTGCATTTCCCTCAAATGCCTGTATTCCATTGCTGTACAAGCGTTTTTTCAGTGCTGTAAGTGCATTTGCACGCGCATTCGGTGTACCTGTCATACTCTGTTTTAATAAATCTGTAAGGTCTATCGTTCCAGCTAAACCACTTAATACAATGCGACAATGGCAACGTTTGTACACATCAGTTAATGCACGTATAACATCATTTACTGTTAATTTATATATTGGATAGTGCTCTCCGCCGATATCCGCATATCTATTTGGTCCACCTTTACCGTAGATTCCAAAAATAAGTCTGCTGTCACGTGTTTCCGTTGTGATATTGGACAGTAAATCGCCATTTAACTTTGCATATTCTGTTTCACGCATTTGTTTATGTAAAACTGCAAAATTTGACAACTCTTCAGACAGCCCTGTTATGCGTGTAGCCTGTTCTACTAAAGGCAAACGGTCACGCAACACCGCATAATTCATTGTAAGTATCGCACCGTCCGCAACCGGCTGATATATAACTCCTGTATCCGTAGCGTTCGCACTTGCATACACGCTTAAACGTTTATTTATCTCCGTCCAACCCTCTATCTTATTGCTTATAAAGGTTGTATCACAACCGAAGACTAATTCAGGCAAAATTAACGTCATCGCAGTCAGATATTCCTCTGGTATGCTGTTTAACAAATTTTTATGCTTTTTTATCATATATTACACATCCTTAATCATTTTACCGCTGCAAATGTACTTGAACCAAGGTCCAGTTGCAGTTCTGTTAATGGAAATGGTGCTACACGTGATGGTACGTGTACAAGTCGTGCATAACTTCGTGCAAGATCTGCTTTATTTGCTACGAGTGCCATATTTAAATCCGGTGTTTTTACAACTTCATAAGATAAACCACCTGCTGTACGTAAATCTGCATTTTCAAGTTCCGCATTTGACATAGCACTAAAGTGGTCTGTGCTCTCTTGCTTTAAATGCGTTGGAAAAATACCTGCTATTTTATGTGTCTTGAGATACTGCAAAACTTTCTTGTAAACATCTGCTACAAGTGCGTTCGTTTCAAAACCCGCAGCCCCGCGACCTCTATCCATCAATCCGAGATAGTCTATACATATAAACTTAACATCAAATTTACGCACACACTCATCAAGAATCTCAAGAAATGTATCATAACATAATGGCTCTTCGACGTTAACAAGCTTGCCATAAGCTGCATCGTTCTTAAAACGTTCCCAAGATGCTTGTTCAAGACTTTTTATATCATCAGGCATTATACCGCTTTTGAGCATATCCTCTGTTATGTACTTCTTCTGCGTAACACTTGAAACCGTTTTATTATACATACGGTTAAACAGCTTTACACGGAACATACGCTCCCAGCCATCAAAACCATTTTCAAGCGACCAAATCAGACAGTTGACTCCGTTATCAACAAGCATGTGTTCAAGTACTTGTACACACATACGGGATTTACCTGCCTTGGCTGCTCCCATAAGATTAATCATGTCGCCTTCGTAACAGGTGTAATGATCGTCTACACCCGGGATACCTAACGTACCTATTGGCTTACTTTTATTTTGTTCCTCATCCTCTTCCGGTGTCACGCCGTAACATACGGCACCACGTGTCTTTTTCTGCTGTACTACATTATCAAGTTCGATAAATTGTGTACCTACGTAATCACGCATACCATCGTAACCACTATAAAATCTCCGATTTACAGTTTTACCATCTGACAGTATCTGTGCACCAGTTTCCAAAATAGTGACTCCACGTTCTGCAAGGTACAACATACGAAACGTTGATAACGCATCCTCAAAACCCTGCTCAGATACCGTTGTAGACTGTATATCAGACAATACGCCCAAACAACTGGCTGCAAATGCATTATAGGGATCTGTTGTACCAAGAGTATAGTGATTCAGATCAATATTTCTGCTTCGACTTAATTGTGCACGGTTCTGTTGCAAATATAGTGCTAAATACTCCTTAGAAAAATTAATTTGCGGACAATTAACACATAACTCAAAAAACACAGAATACTCGTTTTTAAACGGATTAACACCATTATACTCTCGTAAAAGTCGTGTACGTGCTATGGTTCTGTTCTTTATTGCATCATCTAACAAATTTCCATCCAACACCTGCATTATATGTGCAAATATCTTTTTACTCTGCATTTGTAAGTTCAAATGTGCCTCTGTGTTCTCATTAGATGTCTGCTGTGTCTGTGCAGCTACTTGTGCTTGCAACACATTTACGTCAAGCATAACAGGTGTCGTACCTGCCGTACCATTAGTGGTATTATCCTCTCTTACATTGCTATCTGCAGGCGTGTTCATCTCTGCCATTTTTTCATTTTACCTCACTTTCGCGTATAAATATAAAACAGTTGCTTTATATGTGTATACACCCTTACTATTACATGCGGTGCAAAAAGTAACAGTACATATAAACCTATACAACTTGCCCGATTAATAATCGTATTTTGTGTCAGGTCACAAATCGTCATAACAATATATAAACAACTCAAAGCTGTAATCAAGCATATCTGCAGAAGTTTGGATACACGGGTACTTATCTTTCCTACTACTGTAGCTTGTACATATGTACGAAACTCCCAAAAATCCTGTGATAGTTGTTTACAAGCTACTACTTCACTTTTATCATACACGTGTGCTACAGAAATCCTATTTGCATACACACCTGTTACCGCTACTGTCACTTTATCATCTGCATCCCTTACAGGCATTTCTGTTGCATGTTCTCTAACAGCCATTAACCCGTACGGAATCTCTGTACAAAATGTCAACGCCGGCGGTGCATACTTCGGCGCAAAATCATCTACTTTACAGCATTTGGCATAAGTTACATATACAGACGTCTTTTGTTTTCTTTGTTGCAGCAAAGTTACTCCAAGTATACCGAAAAACAACAGCACGGCAATATTACACAGAATATTACCGAGCTGTGCTATATACATTATATCTGCAAAACTATAGACTCCTATACGATAACCATTACTTACACTACGTAACATTATTATGAGTATTATTACACAACAAACCATTGCACGTGTTTCTATTTTCATATTACACCTAAACAATGTTTTCATCTTTTGCATACTGCTGCACCACCTTACATTGACTGCAGCGGTACGACATCTAAATCAAAAAAGTGTAACAACGGTTGCACCATATCCGCTGTGTACAAACGTATACCATTTATCCAAAATTGTCGATACTTGATGTACAATTCAACGAAATCATCCGGAACATCACGCTGCGTACCCCGAATATCAAATAATACGGATCCTACGCAACCATGTTCACAAAGAACGTCAAGATAGTCTTCCATGTGCATTCCCCAAAACTCCACCACGTCAGTTACTTTTATAAATGCAGTAAACCCTGTAGCTGTTTTAGCCTTTTCATCCAAAACAGCTACATAAAAATTTGAGTGTTGTTCCCATTTTACACCGATATCCGAATACTGCAATAAAATCACCCCTGTACAACTGTAAACACGTTAAACGCATCTGTACTATTAACAGCGTATAAATTTTCCAACTCATTAACATATGTACCGGCTGTATCACAATCCGTGTCTTGCGTGTATTGATAAAAAGCATCGTCATACCGCGGAAACTGTACTTCATTTGCAATAAAGACAGCAAGTACTGCTACCCAACACAAATCCTCACTTTCGATGTATGCATGCAACAATGACATAACCTGCTCTGAAAATTTGTTATTACACTCTACAGCCATACGTACTATTGTAGTGTAATCAGCTACGTTTTCCTCTGTAAACGTTATAATATCAGATGTGTATTGCCAATAAGTCAGCATAAGGTAATTTATAGCATCAAGTAAATATTCCACATTGTGCGTACGTTCATACTTTCTAATACGAGTCACCGCATCCTGCAGTGGCAACATAAGATTATTTTGCAAATAATTTGCACTTACCGGTCCATACTTGTAATACGCTGCAAGCATCATCTGCGTACGTATTTCACGCATTTCAGTCAGCGACAACATTGCTTCTTTGTACATCGGCACTGGCGGAAACAGCACTTTTTCAGCTATTTTATCACAAAGCACATCAAATTTTGCAAAATACTCTTGCTTTCGTAATCTTATAAGCGACTTACTCATAAAATTTTTTTCCTCACTTAATTGTCAATATGCCACAAAATATATACTGATTTCGCGTGCTTATCTACATGTACATCCGGCTGCGTGTGTAATACAGCCTTCCACTCCACAGATACTTGCGGACGTGCATCTACATATGCTAACAAATGTTTCAACCATGTATCTGCTGGTAATCTGCGACTATACGGCACGGTTACTGCCACCGCCGATAATTTAGACACCTCTTTAGATGTTACGGCTGCTACCAAATCACCATCATAGGCTACCTCTACACCGTCCTGGCGTATCAGTGTTACTGTGTACTGCTTAAAAACTGCTGTTCTGTTACTCATTAACATAACCCTTTCTGTACTTCCATATTGTGTGCATACTATCTTCCAAACTTGGCGAGTGTCTCCTTAGCACCTGTACGTTGTGTATTCTTGTCCTCAGACTTATCCGCTTTCATTACCTTTGTCAAAAATTCATAACCGCGCCCCATCAAACGATTTAGACTAAAAGACGATAATGCGTTGTTCTGCACAAATGTGAATACTGTTGAACCTATAACATACGTCGGTCGGTGTCTCAAACTACGCTCCTGCAATAAATCCATCAGTGCTATATACTCTATTGCCTGTGTTGCCGGACCTACATATATAAACACCACCTGTGCCAGACAATAATCCGTATATGTATGCCCTAACGCCATACGCTTCGTTATAACATGTGCAGGTACGTCATCCATTGCCAATAATTGACTTAGTGGTATATCGGCATACTGATTTTCCTCATAAGGATCGTCAGGCGGTTGCTGACTACGCAATTTATTAAGAAATTGTGCGGAAATGTACGGCATTACCGTCATACCTGACATTACAGCATTCATCTGCAATGCATATACCAGTGGTGTCAGACTCTTGTCACCAAATGTCATTATTATACTATCATCATACACACACCTGTTTTTAAATGCATCATACATCTGATAACCTACATCTACTACATTTTGCCCTGTACCTGTCTTTTTCGCCTCTTTCTCCATTTCCTGTAATAACGTTACGGCTGTTTCAGGCGTTATCGCATTTTCATCCATTACGGTATTTGCAAAGCGCTCTGTACGCCCTGTACCAAGACGCATATTCTCCGGTATATCAAGCATTTTATATATATCGTCATACTTTGATACGTATTTTTCCGTATCATTCATATACCGTGATCTATCTGCCTCTTGCCACTCGTCATCATAATTGTAGCCTATAACCGGTTTATAGTCGGGATCACACATAATGTAATCATTATTTGCCTTAACTTCCGTCGTTACCTTTGTCGGCGTTTTACCGGCACATTCAGGACATGGTACAAGTCCCAGTGCCGGTAAAAACACCTTACCATTATTACAATGATACGGACATTCAGCCATTCTCTGCATCCCCCTGCGTATCTGTGTTATTTTCCTTTATGTTTATAACAGGCGTTTTTGTATATTCGCCTGCACTAACATTTATAATATCTGCTGTATTATCAATCAATGCCCTTAAATACAGACTTTCACTATGCGTTGTTGCCTTTTCCGCAACAATTGCCCTATCGCGTGCAAGCGTATACAACGCTTTACTTTCACGTCCCTGCTGACATAGTAACCATACTGTTTTACCTACTACATCAAAATCACGTGTTATACGTCCCTCAAACTGTACTGCACTCAATGGCGTAGTATCTATCGTATAAAGTATACAATGTTTACATTCTGACAAGTCAAAACTGCGCATGGTGTTCGTCAAAACTATGTCATATACGCCAGCACGTGCTTTATCCAGATAATCAATACGCTTCTTTGTCGGTGTACTACCATTCAGCACTACTACACTATAACCATGCTGTGTAAGCATTTCTTGTATGTACGCTTGACACTCTCGAAATTTTATATATACAAGCACCAAATTGCATGATTTAGGCTTACATACTCTATTTAATACAGCCAACAAGCCCCATGCTTTTGGTACGTTTTCAAGTGTCGCCGGTACTTCGCGCTGTATCGCCGGTGGGTAGTCTGATAATTGCTGCCACAACGATGTTACTTTTGCCAACTTACGCTGTACTGCACACGGTTCAAGCAGAACAAGACGTGTGTGATTGTCCTCATACGTTGCTTCAAATTGTTTTCTTGTTCGTGCTATATAACGCAAACTGATTGCTTTACGCAAAATATCAAGATTTTTTGCACCTGTTACTTTATAAACACCATTAATACGCTTTTTAGTACAATACATATCTTCAAAAGCAGTTATATTGGGTAGAAACTCTGAATCAAGCAGTCGTAGCTGATTATAAAACCCGCGTACGGATACTTCCAATGGAGTTGCATTCAACAATATCACGCGCTCACATTGCTGTGTCAACAACTGTGTATTACGATATATCTCATTTACTCCCTTTTCAGCACGCAACACACTGGATTCATCAAATACAATTAAATCAAAGGTGTGTTTTGCACAAAAACTTATAAACGACGTAGAACGCATAACACTATGCGGTGCTACAAGACTGTACGTTTCAGATGTTTCAGCATACTTACGGTAAGCTGTAACTTGTGCTTGCTCTCCTGTTGGCATACAATGTACGTAACGCCCCGTAAATTTTACAAGTTTACGACGTAATTCAGCTACAACAGTACTTTCGCCAAGAAATAACCAGTTAAATGGTTTTCCTTGTCTGTGATGTTCTTCGTATAATATATTTATTAACGCTGCTGTCTCGACAGTTTTTCCAAGACCTACTTCATCACCAAGCAAGACCGACTTGCCATAATACATAAAGGCAGTTCCTACAGTTTGATAATCCTTTAAAGTACCACTATATGCATATGCTTTCGTTGGATTTTGCGTAGTCTCTATAATTTCAGCAACCTGCGTGTCTGTAAGTAGTGTGATAGCATGTTTCAGTGTTTGTACTACGTCTGTTTCAGTCAGTTTTAGCTGCATAGCACACTCGTCATTTGTTAATTTTCCGCTATAGTACGTACTTTTATACAGTTTTGTTTCTTTCGTTGCCATACTCACTCTTTTACGTCCTCTTCAACAATATCGGACAATTCCTCCGGTTCTTGTGCTGCGGTGACATCTACCGTAACTGCATAACACGCTACACCATTTCCGTCAATGGCGCTTCCACTATTAATAACCATAGCTGCCTTCTGCTGCTTATCCAGAATACATACGTCACTCACGGAAATATTATAGACTGCATCGGTCGCATTTGTTATATTGACACTACCAACCATATTTTCAAAAGTTATGTACTCCGGACACAATAAATACGTTATAGTATTATTGTCTACAGCAATACCTGTATATATAGCACTTACTGTCAATGTATCCCCATCAGTTAATTCTGTCGCAGACGGTACACAATTAAGCTGTATCTCTGTCGATATTTCTTCGGAAATAACTGTTACAGTCATTGTACACGTTTTTCCCAAGTTTACTGTATAAACTCCTACAGGTGCTGTTACACCTGTTAAGGTCAGTACACTTCGTTGTACTGCGTCATCTGCTGTTAAAACCGTTACCTCGGCATTTAAACCATCACAAAGTTTTACATCATCTACTGTCAACTGCGTATCAGTAAGATTATAAACATCACATAACACGGTGCCACCTTGTTGTACCGTATACGCTGTCTGCATCAACAGAAAATCAGGTGTAGGTGCTACAACTGTACTATCACCCGAAAAAATGTGCTGTTGTGTATCAATATCCGCCGATCTATACCAATAAACGCCTGTTGTACACCATACTGTTGCAAAAATAAGCAATAGTACCGATACTATATTTGATACCACACGACACACAAAACCACCTTTATATGTAGTTATGCGATTTATTAGTAATACAGCAATTATACACAATACAGCATACCCTATTTTTGTTTTAAGCTCCGGTGCTGTCTGTATTTTGAACAGCTCTACGAGCCAATTAAACATCATTCACACCTCGCAGACAAACTAAAAGAATAGCGGAACGATGCTACACGCACCGTTCCGCAGCAGCATCACGATGTTATTAAAGAACTGCGTCCTTAAATGCCTTGCCAGCCTTAAAATGTGGTACTGTTTTTGCAGCTACCTGCATCTTCTCCTTGGTCTGTGGATTGATACATGTGCGTGCTTCTCTCTCTACCTTGGAAAATGTACCAAAGCCTACAAGTGCTACCTTTTCACCGTTTGCAACAGTCTCAGGTACAATCTGTACAAATGCGTCAAGTACCTTTGTTACGTCCTTCTTAGTAAGATCTGTTTTTGTAGCGATTGCATCTACGAGTTCAAACTTTGTCATGATTAATGACCTCCATAAATTAAAATATGTTTTTATTGTGAAGCTATTACCGCTCACCTATTATACGTATAACATGTCTGTGTATATCAGCGTTGTGTCTGCACTAAATGGTACATTCGCTGTATAAGCGTATTTACAGCTATAACGCGTCAATGTCAGTTATACAGCGGTTTGTGTCACTACTGCTCTATACCTGATATACGTTACAATATCTGTTTGATACAAACTTATAGTTTATTTCGTTTACAACTGCACGTTTTTGCTGTATTGTAGTCATATACTACATCAGTGCTGTACCTTACTGTGCTGATAGGGTATACTAATGCTCGTCCTATATACGATACTACACACGTTGGTTTCATTTCCTGTGTATTGATATACAGTTTTGCTACAACACCTAACTGCTCAATTACATTCAACAACTCCTGTGCGATAAATACGTGTACTACATTCAAATAACGCAGTGCATACGTAACTTTCTCTGCGGCTTGTCCACTATCCTTTGCGTTGCGCAACTTCCTACGTATATCTGTGGCTACACGACTACAATCTGTACACGTATAAACACATTGATTTACATTATCTGCAAACTCCCGCTGCACAAACGATGTTCCAACTGTCAACGGTAACGTTACCTGTAATTTATACAACGCCCTATTCGTAAATTCAAAACATGCCGTACGATTATAGAAATATGTTGCGTAAGCTGTTTGTTTACACGTTGAGTATAGCGACTCATTTTTCTGTATCTTGCGTATACTATTACATATAAGCGCTTTCTGTGTATCTGATATTCCAGCCTGTATAAACTCATTCTCAACTACTGTATTACAAAGTCCCTGCAAATACTCAGGTGTGTATACATCCAATTGTGCCGGATTATTTACAAACATACCTAAACCTCGCAATGTCGCTGTTTGTGCCGGCAATGTATAGGCGTGAACATCTGGTGTTGTTACAGCTAATGTTGCATACACGTGTTCCCCTAACACACCCCGTATGTACTTATCCGTCGGACACTCTGCAAACTGCTTACAATCACGAACTGTACGTAATCTAAACCATACACAGTTCTGCTCTATGTTACGCCCAAGATACACATACGTCTCTGTATACTGCGTTTTAAACATATATAAACCACCGCGTACAAACTGTGTTGCAGGTACTGCAGTAATCTCGGACGTTTCGACGGTACACCCTGTATAATACCTATAAGACAAATCCTCTATATACTGTTCTATGTCAGATGGTAATTCTATAGACAACTTACTTAACTCTTTCGCTATGCCCGGTGCATAGTAATCTACACCTGCTTGTTGTATTGCGTGTACTCGCAATGGTGCCGGCACTACTGTTACCAAAGTACGCATATTTTTCTCTATTGCTTGTTTTACTGTTGTAAATGTCGGACTGTTCAACATATTTTTAGTTACGCGTACCCACACAAATTCTCTATGAATATTGCGCCCAAGATAGCACCACGTATTATGTCTTCCGTTCTCGGAATAATAAAAAGAACCTGGTACCAAATTATCTGCTTTTGTATATGCCATATTTAAAACACCCTTTCGTATAATGTCCCAACAATTTATACAGCCTATCTGTTATTTATACATACAATTAACAAGTCTTTTATGCACCGATTGCACACACATATAAATCATGTACACTACTCATTTCAATATATGTGTTTTGTGTCTGTCCGTTTGCAAAAATAACAGTCTGCGTATTAAACACAGACTGTTGTACAATATTATTAATTTGTCTTCGTTTCGGTGCTAATATATTCCGTTGATGTATTCATATCAGTATCATTAGGTGCAGTTACTGTACTCTGTATTACGCTATTGATACCTGTACCCACAGCTTTACCTGTTATAATACCACCTACAAGTTCTTTCAACGATACACCAAGGCTGTCAAGCATACCGTCCGAAATCTGTGTTGCCGAACGTGTGATATCCCCAACCAGCTTTGTCGTATTACCATCACCATACATAGTGATTTTATCTATGTTAGCAAGAGGTTCTGCTACAGCACGTGCGATATCCGGCAATTTCTCAAAATACATCTGCAAAATAGCTGCTTCTTGCATTTTCTGCATAGCTTCGGCTTTTTTATCAAGACCCTCTGCTTCGGCAAGTGCCTTTGCTCTTACAGCTTCAGCTTCGGCAACACCACGCTGACGTACAGCTTCTGCTTCAGCAATAGCCTTAGCTTTTATAGCCTCTGCCTCGGCAACAGCAGCCTGTTTAGCGTATTCTGCCTTTATCTTTTGTGCTTCCGCTGCCTGCGTTTCCTCAAACTTCTTAGCTTCTGCATCACGCTGTCGCGTATACAATTCAGCATCTGCTTTCTGCTGTTCTGCATACTTCTGTGCTTCTGCTTTCTTCTTGACTTCGGCATCCAAAGCCTGTTCAGTTACTTCCGCTTCTTTACGTTTAAGTTCTATCTCGCGTTCCTGTCGTGCAATATCTGCATTTGCCGTTGTTATTTCAATCTGCTTACGCTGCTCTTCCTGCTGTATCTTATATGCTGCATCAGCTTCAGCTTTCTTAATATCCGATACACGTTTGAGTTCAGCCTTCTTAATTAACAAATCATTATTTTTCTGGGCTATCTCAAGATCGGCGGCTACACGTGCATCATTAGATTCTTTTGATGCTAAACTTTCGGCAATTGAAACGTCTCTGCCTGCATTAGCCTTTGCAATAGATGCGTCTTTCTGTATTTTAGCAACATTGTCAATGCCTAAATTCTCAATAACACCTTGCCCGTCAGAGAAATTCTGCACGTTAAATGATATAAGTTTCAACCCCATACTTGCAAGGTCCGGTGTTGCATTTTCCTTAACCTTTTCGGCAAACTTCTGGCGATTTGAAACCATATCTCTAAGTTCCATCGTTCCGACTATTTCTCGCATATTACCTTCAAGCACTTCACGTGCTGTCTTAATAATGTAATCGTCTTTCTTGTTCAAAAAGTTTTTCTGTGCAAGCTCCCTACTATCCTTGTCATCAATGTCAATCTGTATATTGACAACAGCATCAACAGTTATATTAATATAATCTGCTGTTGGCACAGGCGAACTTGTCTTTACATCAACCGACATCAAATTTAAATACAATTTATCAAGCCGTTCCAAAAATGGCAACTTTAACGATGCCTTTCCTACAACTACACGTGCTTTCTTTCCTAAACCCGATATAATATACGCTACATCAGGCGGTGCTTTCACATAACTTGTTACAATGCACACAAGCAACAAAAGCAACACTACGCCACAAACCACATACTTTACAGTACTCATTAAACATACCACCTTATATAAAAATATTAGTACATACTACTATTTGCATGTACTAATATACGTGTTTAATGTCTACAAAATTATGTTGCAACAACTATATTCCCTACAGAGTGCTATTTATACGCTGTGTTGTACTGTTATGTGTTCCTTGTGCACAGTATAATCAGGTTTTCCATTTTGCTATCAACTGTTGCAGCAATTGCAACTCTTCAAATGTACATTTCCCGGCACTTGGTGTTGTTTATCCATATACGTGCGAATCCCGTGCCAAATATCTTCCAAACGCATAGCTTCTAATGCATCCTGTGGCGTTAAATAAAGGGCATAACCTTCAAGCACGGCGTCAGTTTTTTCGTGAAAATCGTTATTTACATCAAACTTTATATCCCTATACCTATGCACAGTTACATAACATCTTCCAACACTTTTTACTGTCGCCGGACACAAATAGGCTTCCGGCGGTGATCCATACGGTATTCTGCGAAAAGCGTTCCCATACGGTATTGCACGCAAACACACTGTCTGTCCCTTATAAAAATCTTTTACTGTCATAATTATCACCTGCTTATTAACTTTCAATATACGGAAATTTCTCTGCAACCGCATATATAGGGATTGTTATATGCTTATCATTTTTACTGCCATGTGTTAATTCAGCCACAACAGCATAATCAATTAAATGTGCTTGTTGCATTACATCTAACGACTTTGTGCTTGTAGCCTGTTTACTTTTCACCTCTATACCATAACGTGTACCATCCACTGAATGTACAACAAAATCCAATTCATAATCATTGTATGTTGCACATGCCGGTTTATCACCTATAACCACACTATCAACTGCAGAGTACATTCTTCGCAACTCATTATATACAAATGTTTCTGCTAACAATCCTTTTTTATCACTTTCCTGCATGGGTACTATTGTCGCAAGATAGCTAAAAATACCTGTGTCTGCAAAATAACAACGTCTATTGAATTGTATCTGTTTCACATCGGCATCTACATACAGATCACATGTTCCAAGCACACCATTGTATATTAACCATGCAATTGCTTTATTCACTTCACTACGTGTTACAAATGTTTTTGTATCAGTTTTTATAAACTGTGTAATACGCTCCGTTAAATCTTTTCCTGTGCCTTTCTTTTCTGTCAACTGAGTTAACATAGCCGCCTTGTACACATTTTGAAATACAAGTCGCATTTTACTGCCTTCTTCAAAATACGCTGCCGATTCTGCTATAAAACGTTCTAACAAGCGTTTTAACATTTGTCTACACTGCACTAAACTTTTATTTAACTGGTACTCCAACACAACTGCCGGAAAACCACCAATAGTTAGATACAACTTATACAGTTCTGTTAATGTGCTGTATAACTTATCTTCTGACGCACCTACTATACTTACGTCATTTAAGACCGTTTCTTTTCCGAAAACACGTATAAACTCCCTAAAAGACAACGGTAAAAGCTCTACATCATACGTATCCCCAGCTGGTTGAAAGTATTCAGGATTGATTGTTGCACCCAAATAACTACCCGTGACTGCTATATCACAATTTAAATTACGATGCAATATACGTAGACTACTGTATACAACACTGCTAACCTGTATTTCATCTATGATTAACAGCGTCTTTTTACTGTCGTCATACTGCGGCAAATTATACCGTTTACAAAATTCTTGCATTTGTGCTATTTTACTACCCGGTTGCATCATGGTAGCTACAAATAAGTCTAATGTTGCCTTATCAGCTAAATCAACATATAACACATTTTCATAATTAGCATATGCAAATTTTAACAGTTCTGTTGTTTTACCTACCTGTCTTGGTCCTTTTAAATAAAGTACGTACTTCGTATAATTTTTATACCAAGCAGCAAATTCCTTGCGAACATCACGTACAAATGGAGCTTCGGCACATACTTTGTTGTACCTCTCCGTACACAACTGGTTTAATGTCACAGTTTGCAAATGACTATTACGTTTTACACGAATGTCACCCGCTTTTGTACTATATAAGTTCTCTATGTTTTGTATATCACGCATGCTGTACAGTTTATTATAAAAAACATTATCTACAATATAACCTACAAACACATTCTCTGAATTGTACACTTTATGTGTTGCTTTCATACGCTACGCTCCATTCAACTACTTGTATATAGGATAATACTGTGTCTTTATATCATGCCACGTTTTGGCTCCAAAATTCCTAAACCGTACCCAACGTAAGCCTAAATGATTATACCCATTATTACGCTTTACAATTTCGTCCAAATCATAATAACGCAAGCCTAATGTCTTTAAATACTCATAAATATCCTGTGCACCATCTTCAACTACGTTGTGCTTAAAATAATCATTAATGTCCCCATAATTTACCGCATCATCAAATCTAAACTCTACGGGATAGTATTTATAATTATTAATTCGATCATACTCCCTGACATACACAAGGCGTTCGTTTACTATATCAAAATCCACTAAAGGTGTATCCTCATACATCAGCGTTCCAGTCAGATTTTTTATATTATGCTTTTCCATGAAATCCATTATATCACCTTTTAATCATTTCTAATATATTATGATAATACTGCTTTGCAAAATCATTTGGATATCCCATTTTACCTAATGCACTCAATTGCTTTATATGTGGTAGCAAAATACTTCTTTTTATATTATATTTACTATCAAGTATTTCTAACATATCAAACGGGTCTTCCCCATACGGTGCAACATATGTTTCACGCATATAATCCATATATGTCTGGCAATATCGCAAATCTGACACCCCCTGTCCAAATCCCAGACCGTTATCAAATATAGGATAAAGCTGATATTTTCCATCATTACGCAACCATGCCCCAAAATTACGCATATGCCTGTCCGCATTACCTACTATAATATCTATAATGGCTGTATCAAGCATATACTTTTCAGCTACCTGTTTTGGTATTTTTAACGCCTGTACGTACAGCTCACACAAATACGTCATTTTTCCCAGCGCACTACTGTGTCTTAATTTTGCTGTATCTACAAAAACACCACAGCGTTCCATCAAGTATTTAAAAGAACAGAACTGCATGTGTTCAGTTAATTCGAGATTTTGTGATACAACACCATAACGTGTATATGTGTGATAATCTATTACGCAGCTTTGTTGCCTAATTACTGGTATATTTAAAATAGCACCAATATGCGATGCAAACACTTCTACTTTATAATCATCACGCAATTGCGTGCCAATACAACATTGCTGTTTGATAAACTGCTTGCCTGTTATAAACTTAGGTTGAAATCCCGGTGTACCTGTACGACCGCCGCCGCAAACAACCTGTAACGCATTAATATCAAAGTACTGCATCAGCTATCACCCCGCATTTAATGCACTTATTATAGCACAGAAACATTTTTATGTCAACGCAACATCAAATGTACTCGCCATATCTATGCCCAGATAATACACCAACCTCTTGTAACTTCTGCATCTGTAATTCAACCTGCTCTTTTACCAACAATGCAAACGTAAACGCCGGTGTGGACTCCAAATAACGTTGATAATCATAGGGTTGCCCAAAATCTTCATCTATAACATCAATTTGTATATCTGTGCCATCTATGGGTATGCTAACTGAAAACGATATATCTGCTGAATAATACTCTTTTGGAAATTTCAAACCATACCAATAGTACCAATAAGCACTTTTACAATTTGTAATTAACCTAAAACCTGCAGCCTTCATCTGTTCATCTGCTAATATATGTGCCTGTATTACTTTATTTACACCAAACTTATTTACTACAACACTCATTAATTATACCTCGCTTTGCAATCTACTTATGCTCGCCAAAACTACAATAGTCATTCGGCTGTACTACCGTGATACCGTCATTATACCACGGACACATATTATCACATCTATACTTACAATCTTTACAATACACCACCGTGACAGCATCAATTGTCGGTGCATTTAATATAGTACTTAAGTCAACTACTGTGTTGCAATCCGTTACGTGTGTCTGTTCTATTACTATATTTGTCTCCTTAACGTGCGGTATCCTGCATAGTGCATCTGCATCAATCAATCGCATAATAGTTTCCCCCGCATCGTATCATACATCTGTCTTGCATACAAGCGTATACCTCAATGTCCACACCAAATCTGCAAACATTCTTTGATACACCGTAGTATCTGTACACGTACCTGTATTCGCCTCTATCGGCAACGGGGGCATATTAGATATAAACAACATCGGAAAATTACTTGTTAATAATCCTATTGCAAGTATTACTATGACCCCCTCAATCAGTACTGCTTTTAAGGTCGTTTTGAGCATATTGATAACACCCTTTCATATTTTGTACATACGTACTTACCAGAAACGGCTGTTTTTGTCAATAGGTATTACATACAAAAATATAGCTGTAAAATAAGCTATTTTGCTTAATTACAGCTATGTAGATATTATTTACAATACATTACTTCATTCAGCATCACTGTTATCTTCAGGTTTTGCTTCTGCAATCTCTATACGCAACTTAACAATACGTCCATCTTTTAATTTCCATCCGTAACCGCCTGTATGCTTACTGCTGTCTAATCCGCCAAGACAGTCTTCAACCATATAATCACGCACAGCTTCTATTGCTTCCGCGGTCACTTCCGACTTGTTTTGCCACTTACTTTTATTTTTATTATTTAAGATTCCGGCATATATTCCAAATACACCGCAACCTACATGATACTCCGCCATACTACATCTTCTTTATACAATAACAACGATATTATTTATATGTACATCAATGCATAGAGCTTACTAACTTCGTATTTGCCGCTACGCAAATTTCTATCAAATCCGCATACATACACCGCACAACTGGAAAACACGTTTCGCGCATAACTACTGCATCTGCACAACAGTCCATAAGCTGTTTGGACGTTACAGATACGTCCTGCCCATATATACTGAGGATCTGTTTCACACGTGCGGACAACTGTTCATACTGTTTATAACTATCTAACATCCAAACCAATAAGACAATAAACGTACAACATAATAACACAGCGGTTACTATTTCGTAGTGTTGCATACATTTTCACCTCCACAAGCACTCTAATATAACACAATAACAAGCCTTACTGCAACGGAGCAAGGTCTTGCATACTAACATCCGGCGGCAATATTATAAACGTTTCCAAAAACTGCGTACGATACGCATATATACGACAAAAAATAGTACGTTTAAAGCCCTTGCGATCCGTTATCTTAGTTGCTGCTCCACTAACTAATACGCGTGCCTTTACATTATTTTCAAGTACATACGTATCACAAATTTTTTGTGCCTCCGTCATTGTTCTTGCTGTTCCTATCACGTCATATCCATGTATTACACTGTATGTTTTTTCTTCCATAATTTTCCCTCCGCACAACGTGTTCAACCACACACATTATATATGTTTCAATGTCTACTAACAAACAGCACATTCATTGTCATATTCAATGAGTTTATCTGCTGTCAATTGCAATAGTTCTGCTACATCCGTATAGCTATTCAAATATTCCCTACGATTCCACTCATCATACAACATTGTCAAAACATCATTTAATGCCAGCAACGCTTTTAACTGCTGATCACTAAGTTTGAGCTCTTCCTCTGTTATGTACGTCTGTATATTATCCTTCGTACTTATCTCATACGCCGACTCAATAAGCACGTCTGCTGGCTCTTTTCGCATAACCTCAAGAAATGCAGACCACTCGGCTATTATTTTATTAGCTAATTGGTCTACTAACACGGCATAATTTTTACTGCTTTCCATTTTACTACCCTACCTATCTTATAACACAAATTTAATGTTACTCTGTACGTTCAGCCCCAAGCCATTCTTCAACATCACCTATCGTAGCAGGCATACAACAACCATCAATATCAATGGTTTCTTCCTCACTACCACGACATACGCAATACAAAAGTGTCGCTAAATCGTACGCACTTAGATTCTTGATATACTCATAATTAGTCATTTTTGTTATTCCTCGTTTCTACTTAAAGTTCCCATGCACCGTTATCCTCGTTGAAAATATTAAGCATACATGCTTTATCTGCTGCAAGATAATCACAGTGTGCTACCATTTTTGCTATTTCGGTGTTCGGTAGTGGCAAGGTTGTCCCCGTCAGACCTACCTTAGCAAAATTTGTACGTATTCTATCTATGTTATACTGCATATCACGCTGACTTGGCGTACACCACTTCCCCATGTGACTACTAATAAATGTATTCAGTACAATCCAGACGTTAAATTCATCCGGTGTCAGTTCTGTCTTATCTAACAATAGTAGTACAAGTATAGGGTGTTCAAATAATGTATAACGTTCTTCAAAATGTATGCCAAGCTTACATGTATCGTGCAAAAGCAATGCAGCTATCACATAATCCGTGGCCGTCTTATCCCAGTTTTCGGATACTGCAAAGCGTTCCGCAAAATGTACCGCTGCTATTGTATGTCGCGCTAATCCTGAATCGCCACATGCATACAACGGGTGATACTTACCTGTCGAACTTGCAGGTACGTGCCAAAAACCTTCGGATACTTTATTGAAAGCTTTCTTTACAACCGATTTTACAACAGCACTATCAAGATTTTCTATAATGGCGTATATACGCTCTTTACTGTGTTTTGAATAGATTGTTTCTTGCCACTGGTTTCTGTTATCCATGTTACCACCCTCACTTTTCATCATCTGAAACCTTTTGTATTTTCGCATTGTACATTTCAGCGTAGCCCAAAATTATTTCCAACGCTCTTGTCAGGTGTGCTCGCGGACACCATGCCGTATCTTTGCTGTATCCTAATGCAATCTGTCGCTGCACTATTTCCTTAGTATCCCTAAAACTCATTGCAGCTATTTGTTCCGCTGTAGCCTGTTTCCAATCCATGAGTTAATTTTTCCTTCACTGCATCCGCAGAATTTTTTTAATATTGACGATGCTTTTACATACGTATTGAAAACAGAAACGCCTATACGTTCATATGAATATTTTTGTACAACATCGCACGATTCAGCCATAAAACAAGTATCACATACATCTATTACTGTTATCTTATCTACATAATAACCGTCTGTTGGACTGTACGCAAGTGCATACATAGTATCGCCCACACTAACTGCTTTTGACACAGATACCCCATTATCTATAAGCATATCCACAAAATCTTCAGCATATTTCGGACTTGTCTTGCTTTTCAGCAAATCTTCTACAAGATTTATCAATTTTTTACGTGTAATCATAACAATCCTACTTTCATTTACAACTCCGCATGTACTGTGCACGCTTCATTTGAAAATTCGCGCAAAATTTTCAATTTTGTTGCACGCACAAATGCTGTTCCCTCATTTATAAGCCTTAAACTATCTTTCGGTATAAGCTCTTCAAATACAGTAACGTTTTCAGGTTTTTTACACGTAATACTGCACCTTTTAACGGCATTGCAAGTATACAATATCGTGCGTTAGCTCTACTATTATGTCTGCTATGGTTATTCTTCCGCCATGTACAGATACGGCGTTAGCATAATAAAAATAACGCTTGCTACTTCCGAAGTACTTCCAATGCACCCCAACATACAAAAACAATTCATTTTTCTGTATGCTGTACTGTATACCGATTGACATATTCCTCTACTGTTTGCGGTGCTATAAGCAACGTAGTGTTTTTGTTTGTTGTAACATTTGATGTGTTACAAGTACAAACAACATGCACATTATCACCGGCAACTACAGACACATCTGTGCTATTTACCAACACTGTTGCTGTATCCATAGCTTTAACTGTAGTCGCACCTGTTGCCACAGCTCTACTATTATCATTTAACCAAGCAACTGTTGTATCAAACAAACGTACAGTAGACTCACCAAAACACGTTACAACTGCATCATCGTGTGCGACTACACGTGCATTGTTATTAGCAAACACTGTTACCATATCTTTTACATCTACGGTAGATTCACCATACGCCTCAACGGATACACGATTTTTGGCATCTACAAATGCACGTTGCGTAGCAAAAATGTGTGCATCGTTATCTGCAACACAGGATGCATAGTTGTATAACGTTACTTTTACTCTGTCAATAGCTGTTACCGTTGCATTTTCACTTGCTGCTACACACGCACTATCACAAGCAACAACTGTTGCTTGCTTCATTGCATACACCTTTGTATTACCATGTGCGTACACTGTAGTTTGATCATCTGCATACACATTTACGACTTCCTTTTGTACATCACTTGTACTATACGCGCTACATGTGGCATAATTATGCAAATGTACAGTCGTACCATCGTATGCCTTCACCTGTGTATAGCCGTACACGTCTACTTCGCTTTTATCATATACCGTTATATTTTTATGATTACTTTTAACGCTTATTCTCTTACCTGTTGCTATTATCTTTATTTCACTATACTGTGTATACAGTTTATTTGCAGCATCAAAATCCTTCTGTGTTTTTACTATGCATACTTTGTTATTTTGCATATATGTACATCCTTTCAAAAACCCCAGATCAAATCACCATCTATTGCATCATCTATATGTACCCTTGTATCAATGGTTGGTTTCTTAGGTTTAATAATCTTACAAATATATTCTTCAATTTGTGGACAATTTTCATCAAGTCCATCAATATTACAAATATTTTGGTCTGTAATACAAAGAATAGTATTATCCGTTAAAACAATATACCAATAATATGTTTTTGTAATGTACGAATATGTTTTTATAATGTTACCTATTTCAAGCAAGCCATCACTTTGTAGATTTCTAAACACAAATACAACCTCTATTCTAATAAAACTTTTTCATCCGGATTCCAAGAACCGCAAATGTGACCATTTGGGTGGCAAATAAACTCACGGATAACAGAGGAACTTTCATGTTTTTCTACTTCACGAAGTATTTCCATATCCGAGTAGCTAAAAGTTACATCTATATGTTTATTATCTTTTGTAATACAGTCCCATGTTTCATAGATATAATAATCTTGAATGGTCTGTTCACGTAAGGTAAAATTATCAAATACATACTGTAAAATTTTAAAATAATCATCAGTATGTACCTCATATTTTACACCATATTCTTCGCCAAGTAACATTAACCTTCTAAAAGATAAATCATCTGCAAAAGAAAATTTTGTAATAAAATTCATAAAATCATCAATGCTCGCGGTATCTTTCATAACGCACTGAAAACGAATTTTAGTCTTCTTATATAACTTTTTAATTTCCTTTAATTCATCTAATGTAGGCACATTCCTTGTACCGAAAATTTTATAATTTTCTTCATCATCAATTGCATGTCTAGAAATATTTACGAAGCAAAATAACCCATCAATACAATCAACATACTCTTTCAAAAATTGCCCGTTAGTATTCATTGTTAAAAATGGTATTTTATGTCGCCTAAGTACATCACATAGCTGTCTAAATTCCGGAAATACAAGTGGTTCACCACCCGTAACAGAAACAGAAAACAATGTGTTATTTTTCTTCAGTTCAGCCAACATCTTATCAACATTTTCAAGCAAATGCTTAGCATTAGACTTGCAGATAGAATTTTGTTCGACACAAAATGCACATTTAGCATTACATGCATTAGTTACCTTAATATGTAAATGCCACTGCCATTTGTTTTTTTCCAAAATGACTTTATGCCCAAAAAAGTCTTTTTCCATCTTATTATCGTATGTCATTGGATAATTTCTTACGTTACACATATGCATATAGTCAGCTTTATTAGTTATTGTTTTGTTCATTTAAAAACCCCTCTATCGTCTTTTTACATGTTGTATTCTGTGTCTATTTTTATTTAGTACATCTCCGCGGTGTTTTACCTAATCTGAAACACACAGGTACGCCATCTATATATATATTGTATCTTCTAACATAACTATTCACCTACTTACGCACACTAATATCACCGTGCTGTATTTCTTCATCTACATACGCTTCCAATGAAATACGCCCACACCAACAGCCATCACCGTTTACTGCATCTTCCTGCACAGTTTTCAACATAGACCATAATTCGGCGTACGACATCTGCAACTTTACATCACCAGTTAATAGCATCCTTCCTGCACCTGTATTAAGTACTTCAATGTCATCTAACTGTCGCAGTTTGTTTACTAAAACAATTGCTATATTATAATCATGTACTATTACATCAACATCTGCTATGTTAACACCTCTATCAGATATGTACGTCGGTTTGTGTGCGAATTGACTGGTATGCGCTTGCAGTGTATTGCTAAAACTGTTGTTAAAGATGACACTGACACTCCCACGGCTAAAGCACGCGGGGTTCTTAACTACTTAAAATTCCAAGTAGGCTCGAAAGCATACAAGACTGTTTTATTTCGTTAAGACTTTCACTACCAAGTATTCCTTTGAATACATTAACGATAGCTTTAGGCTCGTGTCTAAACCTTTAGATGGCTACAGTGTTTGTTTTGGTGCTTATAACACACCCTGATGGCGTGGGCTTTACGCACTATCGTAATAACATCGCACATATACTGCTCTCTGCCTGTCTTATTGTGAAGTCCCTTAAACACGGTTACATACAAATGTATATTCATTATCCACAGTATGTGTTTCATTCGTCAGATAACCTACGCACTTGACACCGGAGTCCTTTAAACAATAACAAATGTATTCCGGCAATACCAAACCCCTATCATCGTCCTGCCATTCACGTTCTGTTTCTGTCATTATGGTTCTGACTTCTTCGCACTGAATGTTGTTCATAGGTTCAAATATAAAGAAATAGTCCATATCCGTATTGGTTATACTATACAAGTGTATAGTCGTATACTTTTCAAGAATCACTACAACACCGCCTTATTCAATCCAATCATCGTATATCGTTAATGTTAACATGTTATGATCCTCGGGGTCATCACTTGCATCAATTATAATAGGTTTTCCAACATCTTTATAGAAAGCTAATAATTGATCCTTATTGACGGTTATCATTATTCTTGCTTCTCTACAACTGCACGTATAGTATACTTTCGGGTTGTATTTTCGTATTAATGGATACTTACCTATAATGCTTTCAGCATCATAGGTAGACGCACATAGTAAACGGAATTTCATATACACACCCCCTATTAATATGTATATAATAACTATGTTTTTATTGCGTTTTGTTATTCATGTATCACTGGAAGTACAATAGTCTCAACAGGTTTCTCTTTGACAAAATCTACATCATATATTTCATGCATATAATGTATAAAGCTTGCTCTGACACTCCCACGGCTAAAGCTCGTGGGGTTCTTAACTACTTAAAATTCCAAGTACACTCGAAAGCATACAAGTCTGTTTTATTTCGTTAAGACTTTTACTATCAAGTATTCCTTTGAATACATTAGCGATAGCTTTAGGCTCGTGTCTAAACCTTTAGATTTCTACAGAGTTTATTTTAGTGCTTATAGCCCACACCTTTAGGTGTGGGCTTTACGCACTATTATAGCAATGTCTGAAATATTTGAATCAGACGCTGTTATTTTTTAATTTTCATTTCCGGTTTTTTCTTTATGCGATTATAAGCTATTAACGCTATCGCGCAAAGAGACAGTGCTGTCATTATATGTGCCACCCATCTGTAATTGTGACAGACGATAGCAATGATGCTGCGATAAACTTCGTTCATATTGTCTTTGTTTATCTCGTCGCAAGTATAATAATAAGGGTCAAAAGCAAAAATGAGACCCTCGCATATACAGCCGAAAATGAGCATAGCAATTGCATCTGACAGTCTCAGTTTTTTGTGTGCGTTCTCTTCATCGTGCATACATTGTCACTCCGTTTCACATTCTTATTTTGCAAGCAACTGTTTTTGCTTTATTGTACGTTGTTTGTGTCTTACGTGTATATTGTTGTCACGAAGCATACTCTAAATTCACTTATTTTCTACTAACATATTAGCATAGCATCAGAGTAGATTCTTTCAAAAGGCACACCATACACTTGTGCCACGTATTCTGTATACACGTTGTGTGAAATCAAAAAACCACGTGTTGATGTAGCTACGCAACCATTTTCCGAAAATATTTTCTGTGCTATCTCTACTTTATGTGCATCTACGTACAACTTTTGTGCTTTCTCTGCAATAGTTTTATTACATAAACTCTTGTCTGTGAACGCATTAAAGACGTGTTTTGCCTCTGCAAACCAATTATATACCAACATTACAGTAGCCTGCCGTGCTTCTTGTGTTTTACATTCGCCTACTATCGGTACAAATGCTGTCACATAAACACTATTATACCCGTCCTTATCCGTCAATAACATAGTTACAGGCATTTGTCGTGCTCTTCGTTCGACAGTATCTTTTAAATGTCCGGTAAGATAATACGCATTATTATCACAAAATGTCTCTACCTGTCTTAACTTGTTTGATTTATATAGCACTGTCCCATTCGGTGCAACAGCACGGTATTCTACATTGTCTCGTGTTTGCCAAATCCGTATTTTATTAATCTGTTTTAACCACATAAGCATACCTCCTAAATATAGTTATTCCAGCAAATACTTTATTACCTTGAAGCATAATGATTTTTAGCTTCACGCCACGACGCACGCTCGTTTTCTTCATGTACCAAGCATGCTTTATACAAATGTTTATTTAGTTTTTCAACATCAAGTGCCGAAATTTTTATCGGTAATACTTCTTTTTGTATACTATCTTCAAATATATCATTATCCGCGTTATTGAACATAATATTCAGCATAGTACCACACATTTCATTCATTTGCATTGCTACATTGCCTGTATTTTGCACCATAGTATTATCACCTGCTTTAGCTTAATAACATTTCAAATATTCACGCTAAACTTTTCACTACTATTTGTTACGGTATCCACAAATGTTGTTTTTATCTTCAATAAAGACGTTACATCAGCTTTAAGTTTTGCAATTTCGGATTTCTTCTGTTCGATCATCTTCGCACGTAAACCGCGCGCAAACTTTTCCGCATCACACTTATTTATTGTGTATAAGACTGTTCCATACTTCAAATGCAAGATTTTATCCAACTTATTAGGTTCAAACACCGACGTACTAATGTCAGCAGCTGTGAAATAATAACCATTCACACGATAACAAAAGTTGTCGCCATCTCTAAACTTCATAGCCGGTATTACATCTAACTTGATTTCTTCTTCATTTGAGTATACACTATAAATGTTTGCATTAGCTTTGAATGGTACACTAAATATATTGGCTTCGTAAAACATACTAACAACCCCTTCTTAAGTTCTATTACAATATGCGTTTCTTTCGGCACATATCTGCACCGTAAACCACGCTAAGACCGCAGCCGTTATCCCATTTCACCATTATTGAACCCATATCATCAACGCCATACACCGTACCACACGTTCCGATTGGCGGCGCTTGTTCATCATCCATTTTGAGAAGTTCAACTCTTGTTCCGGACGGATATTCCTGTCGCAGTTTTTCAACGATTTCTTTTTTCACGAATTTCATCACTTTTCACAGCCTTTCACTTGTTTCATACGCTAATGTACATACAAAATCATTTAATGCATATAACATAAACGGTACCTATTCAAAAGTCAAGTAGTGTCTGTGATTTTTGTACACATCCACAATTTTATAGGCATACATATAGAAAAAACGTCAAGTCACTACAATCTTGACGTTTTCTTTTATTGTGTCAACTATTCATGCGTATATACACATGTTCTACATAAGCGTACGTTCTAACGTTATCACTATACTGTTGTTCCTATAACCTACGTCTAACATAACTAAATCCCTTTACACAAAATTTATTTGACTGTGCTATAGTTTACGAAACTGCTGTCGTGGCACGTGCCACAAGCATTTTACAATATTCTTGTTTACTTATTTCGTGCCAACCATACGGCACTTCGACTGTATCTATCATGTTTTCACTGGTGACCGTTGCATACAATGTGTCATCAAACTCAAATAATGTTTCTTCTACAACTCTACACGATTTCGGTAATAGCATACTTGCTTTAGGTTTATATGCAGGTATCACATGCAGTTTTGCGTACTCACTGCCTATTTGTGATCTTCGTTTAAAAACATACACCGGTACACCATCAATATAATCCACAGGATTCTTTAACAATTGCTTTGCAAATTTTGTGTGTACCTTGTCCGACATCGCTATACCGAAAACATCAACAGCAATTACATAATAACAGCTTAACAGCGTTTTGTCAATATTTTTACGTATAAATGCTGCTATTATACGATCATTCAGTGCTGTACGTACTTTATATGCATAATAAGCATCAAACAGTTCTGCATCTCTCGTTATTATAAAATAACGTGTCATTTTTAACACCTCATTCTGTTTTTTTATAACACACTACATAACAGGCATCGTTGCATTTGTCAAGCAATAATTTAAAAATCGTGAACTTATACAGAAAATGCACTAAAATTTATACATATTGCCGCTTATTTGCGTACACATATAGCAATCACTAACCTGTATTGCATACGTAGCATTATAAAAGCTCTGCAACTATTAAATTGGTCACAGAGCTTGTGTATTATTTATTATTTAGATGTATATAAACGTCACGAAACACAGAACACTTAACGTTAGTGTCATTTTGGCACTTTGATTTTGATACTTGGCACTTTGAAGTGTCAGATCAGTGCATAGCTGGTCTACTGATTATATCATCAATAATGTAGTCTAAATCCTGCGTATGATAGAAACCATAACGTGTATTAAGCAAACTTATCGGGGCTTTTGCATATACAACACGTGGGTCAACATTATACATACTAACCCAATATTTGTACAAATAACCTGCAAACTCTAACACATCGCGCCTATAATGCCTACCATGCTTAAATTGCATTTCACGCTGAAAGCCTTCAAACATATAATTAGCATCTGCATATTCAATCATACGATGATCGGTTATTACCATTACACCATAATCTGTAGTCATGAACTTTTCAGCAAAGTCATCTGAATCATAACCTGCATATGCTGATTGTGCAAAACATTGTGCTACGATACGGCATTGTGCGTGAATGTATGCTAATGGAAATTCATAATTTTTCATTTAAAATTCTCCAAAATTTCATCAATATACTTACCTTGTCGTCTATAAGTTCTAATTAGATATTCAACAGTACTATTTATATTTAACAAAGTACCTTGTTTCTCTTTTTTACATAGGGTTTTCATTTGTTCCGTTAAATGTTCACTACGTACTATTGTTATTGCTTGACATACCGCATCATTTTTAAATGTATACTGTTTGCCAAGTTTCACTTGCTGCAAACAAGCAATTAATGCTTTATCCGTTATTAACCCCGCGATAAACTGCATGTATACAAACATCATTTTATCATCTGCAATCAAACCTGCTACGACATCATAATCGTCTATTTGTTTGCACAAAGTTTTTAACTTTGGATACTGTTTCACATCAATATGTCCGCGATTAACACCAACATATAATGCCCATAATACGTTATCCGTGAATGTATAAACTTTCAACTGATCAAGTTGTGCGTGCAACACATAGAATACACCGCTATCATCGTCTGCAATAAGCATTTGTGCTTGCTTTGGCTTATCTCCAGTATAGAAACCTTTGCCAAAATCGCATCTATTACGTGAATAACGCGTTGTTATACTGTCATGTATACCTTTATGTGAACCGTGATACAATGTTGTCACTTGTTTTATGGGTACTGCGCAATTCAGTATCTTATTATCTGCTGTTATCGTTGCGTTAGTATATGTGTATTGTTTTAAATCAGCTTTCTCTATATAGTGCTCTACAAATGTTTCATCAACAGCATAACAACCTATTATGTGCTGATTTTGCATTATTTTCGTAGTTATAGTTAACACACCTGACACCTACTTTCATATCCACATTATAACACAGCAAATATACTATGTCAATTCGCTTATAAGTATTATCGGTGTTTTTTCTGCTGTTGTTGCCATTCATTTTTCTCCTTTTCGCATAATGCTTTTAACTGTGGGTATGTTTGTGCTATAGCATCTAATGTTTTAACAGTATACTCAGTTAATACAGCTTGCTTATCTACCTTTGAAGTCAAGGAATTTACAAAGGTATCATAAACCGTTAAATTATGCAGTATGTATCTCAGTGTCCACATATCCTTTGTTTTTTGATCTAACGTACACATGTTGCCTAATCCGGTTTTCCATGCATCTGTGTTGCGTATAGCCTTATTTACAACCATAGCATAAGGTAAATTTACGACAATTATGCTGTTCATACCGTCCTGCACTTGTTCTTTATACTTGTTTGTTTCTTTAACAGTACGTTGCGTACGTTCTATTTTTCTCTTTTGTGTACTTATATAATCAGCAATAAACGCATCATTACATTTTAATTGCATTATATCATCTACAGACCAAAAATATGTTACAACATTACAGATTTTTCGCTGTGTATACGTTGCATCCAACACTGGTTTTGGCAAATACCTTTGTATCAAACGTTCTGTGAATCCATAATCGTGCAACAGCGTTTGTCTGTATACCACTTTCTGTTGTAGCAGTTTATCCTCATTTACAAACCTGAACATTGTTTTCACACTTCCTTTATCAAATATATTTACGCCAGTTCTCTGCCGGTACGTACGCTGTTCTGCCAGTCAACATTTTTAGAAACTGTTGTTGCTGTATTGATTTCTTATATACTGTCACTATTTGCTTATCCTGTAAATAATCACGAAATTTTATTGTATTTGGTTCCGATGCTTCTTCACCGGTTATTACAGCTCCGCCAAACCTAAAAATATTACATGTAGAAAGCAATTTATTGACGTCATACTCAAGGCACAACACATTGTTTGATAAAAATTGCAATATCGTTTGCTTTATTGCAGGATCTGTATAAGGTACTTTTAGTTTACGCAGTATCTGTTTTGCTTCATCAACAGTATCGCATACTTTTATATTAACTTCATTATGATCAAAACCTTGATAATGACTACTTATATCCGTAAAACCACCAAACGCATCTGCATACAATCCCGGATAAATCTGCACAAATGCCTGTCGAAAATACTGTGTTTTCTTATAATTTGTTGTATTTGTGACGGTATCAAGCCACAAACATACCTTACAATTAAAAAGCTTTGCATAGGCTATTGCAAAATATTGGCTGGTCTCAAAATCAAATTTATCTTCAAAATCACACATAATATAGACCTCTATTCTGTATTTAACAATATTTGAAAATACTCTTCAAAGTCGGACAGTCTTTCAACACCTCCAAATTTGTAACACAGATCTGGTTTTCAAATATACCCAATAATACTGTTTCTATCGGCATGCTTTTCTTAAAAACGAGTATCTTCTAAAAAATTCACATCATGTATTGCAGACTTATATTGTGGTGGCTTTATCCCTAACAATTCACAATCAAATGTCGTCAAACCTATACTATTCAGCATTTCTAAATCTGTATATGTCATAACAACACCCTTTCTTTTACACACGTACTACGTGTATATAGCCCAACGCTTGTATATACCGTATTCTTTTATAACAATTTAGTCGCATATATGCATTTAAATATAACTTACGCACGCTGTTCCTCACGTATGCCTACACCAGTTTGGTGCTGGCACAAACGCATTGTTACCCGTCAACATTTTAATAAATTGTTGTTGCTGAATATGTCGCTTACATCGTATAAGCATACGGTTATCCTGTGAATACTCATGAAAAAACATTGTATCAGATTCCATTGTGTCTTCACCTGTTATTACAGCTCCACCACGTTTATAGACGTTACTTGTATTTGTCAGTCTGTTGTAATCATATTCAAAACACAACACGTTATTTGCTAAAAACTCCAATACTTCGTGTTTCGTTTGGGAATCTGTATATGGTACGCCTAATTTACGCAGTAGCTGTTTTGCCTCATCAAGTGTATTACAAACCTTTATATTTACTTCGTTGTACTCAAAGTCATGGTATCTACAGCTTAATTGTGTAAAGCCACCTGCTGCATCTGCGTATAACCCCGGAAGTATCTGGACAAATGCATGACATAAACGCACCGATTTCTTTGAATCTCTTGCATAATAGTCAGTATCAAGCCACAAACATACTTTGCAATTAAATAATTTTGCATAAGCTATCGCAAAATACTGACTGTTTTCAAAATAAAATTTATCTTCAAAACTACGGCTCACACCGAACACCTCCTCTTTTATATTTATCTGTGTACGCCAAGTCATGGACACTACTTCAAGTAGTGTTCACGACGTTCGATAGGCAAACCTATGTTATTATAATGCTGTACCAACTTTATTACGTGTACGTTGCCAATTTGGACACGGTACAAAACAAGTATGCTGTATACTTACATTATTATAAAAATAACTCAACGACATTAACTTTATGTCCTTGTACGGCTTGCGTGTACTTGCATCATACGCTTTATAACTGATATACTTCTCTTGCATATCAACTTTTTGCAGACATACGCAGTACGCTTGTTTTTGTGCCACATCTTTAAAAGATATACATAACACGTTATTATGCAAATAGTCGCTTATATTACGTTTTATTTCCGCATCTGTATAAGATATGTGCAACTGCTGTAAATACTGTTTTGCACGTGTTATATCGTTGAATGTATGTATGCACTGTTGCGGTTTTAATTGTAACGCTGTCACAAAGTGTCCCGAACAATCAGTTATATAAAATCTCCGGCAAAGTTTTGTATATGCTGTTACAAACACATCTTCGCCATTTACTTTCTCGGTTATAATTACTATTGTTCCGTTGTACAACTTTGCAAATGCTATTGCATAATATACTGATATCGGCGTTTGTTTTACCATAGTTTACACCTCTGTTCTATAACATACACTTTACGTATACTATCTGATTTATTCTTGTGTCTGTTTCTGTCTGCTTTAATGTTTAAACATGACAAAAGTGCAACATTCGTTGCACTTTTACTCACCACTTCTTTGTTGTTTCAGACTTTGTGTCCTGTTCATTTTTGTGCTTTATATGTTTCCCAATATAATAGAGCTTATCACTATTTGGTTCAAGTATATACGCCAGAGCTTCGCCTACAAACAGCACACAACTTATACCACCTACAATTTGTACCGCAACAATAGGTAGTTCCAGCAACCACAATAAATACATTAACATCATCAATATTCGTGCAGCACAACCTATAACTATACGCCATACGTGTTTCGGTTCATAAATTTCTTTTATACGAAAAACTTCAGAAACTAATAGTGCACATAGTGCAAGCCCGCCAAACACTCTTATAAATGTTGTCATAATAACACCTCTATGATTTGTACATAAAAATTACCGTATCACTTATCTGCTTTACAGTGTCAATTTCGGATATATGTATATGCACTTCCTGTTTTGTTTTAACTGCTACGTTATGATATGTATTGACATAGCACTTCTGTTGCTGCTCTTGTGACATTTTTGCCATAAAATCATTGTGTGCCTGCAATCTGGCAGAAATAATAGAATTTAACTGCTCTTTGGCTGTTAATAAACGCTCGGCTGTCATATCTGCCATTGCCTTATCACAATCAACGCTTATACTATTTCGTTGTGTTGCTGCACACGCAAGGGCTGTTGTACCTGTTCCGCAAAACGGGTCTAACACAGTATCACCTTGTATAGAATACATACTCACAAGTCTGTACGGTATCTCAAATGGATATGCTGCATTGCGTGTACGTGTACGCGTACCTGTTTTTGGTTGCAACGACTGCTGCGTACCTTTTATATTCCAAACATCCGAAAACCATGCATTACGTTCTTCCCAAAAATACGCACTTTGTTTTCTACGGTGCTGTTCTTCAACCGTGAAGACCCGTTTTGCTCCCTTTCGGAAAATTAATATGTATTCGTGTTCATACGTCACATAAGCACCTGCCGGATACATACCAGACCCCATAAACTTGTTCGGCGCATTTGTCGGTTTATGCCAAATTACATCTGGCAATACGGTATACCCGTGTGCTATAAACCATTCAAGTATCTTTGTGTGATTAGAGTACATACAGAAGTTGCCGTTTATTGTACGGACGGCATCACCTATGTTTATACATATAAATCCACCATCGGTCAATACTCTGTCACACGTTTGCCATACGTCGTTTAGCACTTTATGCATAGCTCCAAATGCAAGCATAGCGGTGTCCTGTGCAAGATATTCTTCAATACATGTGTCTTGTCCAGCAAATATATTGTCCCACATAGTCACCATAGGGTACATTGGCGATGTTACAATAAGATTTACAGATTTGTCTGGTATCTGTGACAAATCTGTGCTGTTGGCGGTTATGACTTTATGCGTCGTCATCGCAACACCCCGTTGGAACGGTTTCTACACTATGCGTACACGTCTGTTGCTCAATAATGGACTTTGCTGTTTCCGCATACTGCACACGTTCGACTATGTTTCCCTGTGAGGACAGTTTAAGATTTATCACACGTATAGTCTTATTTCGCAAGGCATTCATAAGTTTTTCCGGACGATACGTTGTGACTTTTCCAGTGCTGTCTCTCAAAACATACGCTACGGACACGCCTCGGTCATCCCACGTCTTATTGATACATACTGCTGTAATCATTGCATATACACCTGCTACTTAAAATATGGACAAATATACCCATATTAAGAAATTTCCTGTTTCTTCCTTTATGCTTTTGTATTTCTATTACTTGCAACTTCTATAGTCCACAGGCGTTAATTCCCGTATAGCCTACGGTACTCCATTTATTTTCTTATGCTAAAACATATGTAAGACTATCCCTTAAATTTAGACTTGCATTGTAATCTCTATCCTCTGTATAGCCACATGCTTCACAGTGATATATCCTATCTGATAGCTTTAAATCAGATTTTATACTACCACAGCTATGACACATTTTACTGGAAGGATAGAAACAGTCTGCAACTCTTAATTCAATCCCATTAGCCTTACACTTAGCAGTAAGCTTTACTCTAAATTCATAAAACTTCTGCTGTGATATTGCTTTAGATAAATGTCTGTTCTTCGCCATCCCTGATACATTCAGATTTTCAATAGATATCCACATTGGCTTGGTTTTCACCAATTCAGATATTACTTTATTGATATAATCTGTTCTTATGTTATCAAGTTTCTGATAAATTTTTTGTACCTTTAGCTTTTGTTTAAGTATATTTTGCCGAGCAGCTACTCCTTTCAAATTTTTATTAAGTTTCTTATAGCTTTCGTATTTCCTCGATAAGCTACGTTGCTCTCGTTTAAGTTTCTTTTCAAGTTTACTTATTTGAGAACTTTTATTTATATTCTTATAAGTTTTGCTGTTTGAGCAAACAGCAAAATCTTTTAAGCCTAAATCAATACCTATTCCAAACTCATTTAATACAGGTTTAGGTATCTCCGGTTCTTCTACTAAAACCGATACATAATATCTGCCTGCTTTATAGGATACAGCTCCGCTTTTTATTATGTGTGTATTTGGGTTTGTAGGTATGTATCCTTTTTCTTTTAAACGTACCCACTCAAGAGTAGGTATTTTTATTCTGTGTCTTTCACATGGAATAACTGTGTTAGCATCTGTCCTTACAAAATACATCTTCACATCTGAGTTTGCTTTCTTCTTATATTTAGGAAATCGTGCTTTTCCCTTAAAGAAATTCTTATAAGCTCTTTCAGCATTCATAATACTTTGTTTTACAGATTTACTGCTAACTTCTTTTATCCAGTGATACTCAGGATTATTTGGGATAAAATCATTATTGAGCCATTTAGAAAACTCCATACCTGATACAAAACTTTTATTGGTTTCATACATCTCTTTGTTGTATGCAAGATAAAAGTTATATACATATCTGCACACTCCTATAGTGCTGTTTATAACCTGTTTCTGTTCAGGTGTAGGTTTTATTTCAGTTTTATAACTCTTTAACAATTTAGCACCTTCTGTCTATATTTAGCTACGTTTGTCTACATTTTATTGAATTATTTATATCTCTTATTATTAACATACAAGTATATAACATACGTATTGTACGCTCTTTACGTCACTATGCGTGTTTAGTGTCTGCACTTTCTCACAACGGTTGTTTAGGGTTATACACTACTTTTTAAGTCATATCAAATACTACAACAATAAAACACCTTGCGGTGCATTCTAATATACACCACAAGGTGGCGTGTTTAAATATTTAATGTTGCCTTCGCTTTTTCTACATAATACAACTGTTTACGGCTGCATTTAGGTGTCGTATCCTTTGTATTTGCGACTGTTATAACAATACGCTTCAATGTATCAGGCAAACTTTCAAAATTCGGATGGTTGCGTATCTGTACTGCAAGGTCAACGTTTGCTATTGTTGTTATATCCGCAGCGTCTGTCATCTGCATACTTGGCACATTTGTACCTGTGGTACTATCTTGACTATCAGCTATATCAAACAATTTAGCATAGGCACTGTCTACATACGGTTGCTGTTTAGCGCTACATGTCTGTTTTACGTGTACTGTTTTTATGACTTTCTTTTCAAAATCATCAAGTTTTACATTATAATCGGCATGATTAAAAACCTGCTCTGCTTTCTGTACACCTGTCAGACCAGTGCTGTCTGTTTTACCGGCATAATTGCTATATATAGCATTGATATCAACCGCATCTGCGTCAGGCAGATTTGCAACTTCATTTACAAAATCTACATCACACGTACCTAAATATTTACGCGTAATTAAATATAATGTCTCTACATCAGTCGCGCACAAGTAATACACATTTAAAATGTTTTCAAATATTACACGGTCTACGTCAAGCAATTTGTCAAAGTCCAACGTTGCAAGCTCTTTTAATACTTTATGTGTCAGTTCATAGTGGTTGTAAATGCACTTATGATTGTACAATATAGCACGCAGTGTACAGATTAAAGCTTTCAACTGCTGCTTGTCCTGCTGTGTTTCAGGTATAGTCAACAAAACGTCCGCTTGCTTTACATACCTCATTTCATCGTCGGTAAGCTTTTCCGCAGAATTATCTGCAGTATTGCTTGCAACAAACGCTTTTATTTCGTGCATATAATGCTTTAACTCATCTACGCCCGTTTCAAACTTTACAAGCTTAAATGCTTCACGTCTGCGTATTGCTGTTTCTTTTGACGTATGATACTTACGTTTAAGTGCATCTGTTACGTCTACCTCAAAAAACTTTATATGCTCGTTCAACACTTCTCTAAGATGCAACGTTTTTGTTTCTGCTTCATGTTTTTGTTGCATCTCCGCTAATTGTTTTTTTTTGACTTCCTGTACTTGTGCTATAACCTCGGCACCATGTGCTTTCATGTATTTTGTGAGTTTATCGTACATCTGTTCATACTTATCACCTATACACGGAAAAGCACGCAACTGCTGCAAATACCAACTTAATTGTGGCAAACTTGTATCAAACGGTGCTATATGCACGCCAATAGCATTTACAATATCATGTGCGGATAACGCCATAGATAATTCATCTTTATTATACGTTTTTTCGCACCCTAAAGCTTTTATCAACTCTTTAGCAGTCAAATCCGGTCTACATAATGCAAACACCTGTTTGATACCTGCCAATAGTTCCACACAGTCTTGTCTTATTACCGGTATCAGTGTCGTAAGAACATGCGGTTTATATAAAAGCTCTATATTATGTTTGACAAAATACTGGTCAAAATAACGCCACAGATCTGTACTTGACAAAGTAATACGCGTACCTGTATACGCACGCTCATTTAATAACTTATGTTGATATTCTATATCGCAAATTGTCGTCAGCCAACCAGTTATTACATACTGTGCAAGAGGTGTCACTGCGTCTATAACTACAATCGGATTTAATTCATGAGACATTTTGTCAAAATTCAACACCGTATATAGCTGTGCCTCCGCCTGTTTATACGTGACTTTTGACATAGACTTATATATGTCTGTCAACATTTCTGCATGCGGTTTCATTTTCTTGTACGCAAGCAAACACATAAACGTATCGCAATACAAATACTGCTGTATTTGCGGTGCACAGCGCTTTGCACTTAACATATCGCAGTACTCTTTAAAATAATCTATAGAGTTCTTGTTTTTACTACGATCTGTACTCATCAAAACCTCATAGTCACTATTTATATCTGTTTTTTTTACATTTACACAATATAGCTTGAACACACTACTATCCAACGCATTCAATTCCGTAGACAATGCTGTACAAGCACTACGAAATGCTGTTAAACTATCTGCATATTTGGTAAGGATGGCGGTTACATCCGAGTCATACGCTGTATTATAAAAACGCTTTATAGCCTCTTTAACTGTTTCTGCTGATACTGTAGAATACCTTGATGTGTTTAATATACCTTGTGTTCTACCTCTATTTGTGTTACTTACCGTACTATGTTTATCGTTTTGTACGCTGTACAAATATTTTAATAATTCCTCGTTTGTTTCTGTGTACTGTACACCTGCAAGTATCTTACATGCAGTTGCTATAGTGTTCTGTACAAGTATTTTGAATCCCGTTTGATAAGCTATAAAACATAACGACAACTTATAGGGTATTTCATTCGTAATCAGTACAGCATTCTCGCCTTTATACACGTCTGCATCTACCACAAGATCTGCTTTTGCACCTTGTACGACATATTTTGACAAGCCATCGTGCAATCTTGAAATATCACGGGTTACTGCAGCATTATTAAGAAATACAGAACGACAAAGTGCTATGTAGTTATTAACTGCAGTGTACGTACCCAACCATTTTGCAAACCGCAAATTTGCTTGCAAACGCCAACACCTGTGTACCTCAGCTTTAGTTATATAACCGCCTTCAATCAACTTATCACATTCTGTCATCAACATAAGCTTGGTGATTGCTACTTCCCAGTCAAGTACCGTATTATAAAATGTCTTCGGCCCTTTTATACCCCAACATGCTGTTTCAGGATCCCTGTCTGTTTTTCGTGCAGTACTTGCTAAATAATCTACAATAAACTCAGTAAATGCTGTACGTAACAACGCACTTTTTGCAAGATTTTTCTGCATTAACAACTCTTGTGCATACTTTATGTAGTCCGGATGATGCTGCTTAGTCGCACTTGTTACTATTGTATTTACTTGTTTTGCTATTGACGGCGGTACTGGTATACCTGCATTTATAAAGTTGATAGCATAAATTATGTACTGTGCTGTGTTCTTTTGTCGTACGGATAGTTCTTTCTCCTGCATACGAACTACCTTACGCTCTGTTACCGGCTTGTAACTGTTGTTATCAAGATCGGCGTTTACACAATGTACAATATGCTGCTTTATCCAATCCAGCGTTTGTACCGCTCTTGTACCGTCACCATACTGTATATTATACAGATTTTTAGCAACGTCACCTTGCATGTGTACATTATCTACCCAGAATACTTTGAACGTCACAAGTTCTTTCAAACCCTGTATACCGTTTTCAAGATATACCCGACCGAAATGTCCGCATGAATACCGGTAATAGTCATTTTCAAGATGCTTGTCCTTTACACAAGCTATAATCTTGATATCTTTAAGCATATTCGCTTGTATACTATGCATAGACTGCAATCTGCCTTTATCCATTGCAAAGAAATCAGCAGCACAATTACAACCAAACTGCAAACATTCGTGCGTTTGCTTGTTTACTGCATAGTGTACATAGCGTATCGGGTGTGGACACAAATCGCATTTAGCACCGACTCCCTTACCTACGTCACGTAAACCATCGTACTCCCATGCATCTGCATCTAACTGCATACCAAAATCATTGCCGAGTTTCTGCAGTTTTCGCTTCACATTTTCATTACGTTTCTGTATCTGCAAAGCTACTGTACCATTTAACTCGCGATACATTTCTCTGCTAAAGCCTTTATAATAGGAATCAAGCAGTTTACGCTGGTCAGGTGTAAATAAATTATACACCTGTGCGTCATCTGAATAATTACGCTCAATACACTCTGTTAAAGCTTTCTGAAAAACTTCACGGCTTTCGCCCCATTTTGTTGTATCCTCCAGTATATTTTCATCAATAAACAATAAATTACTCATAAGATGGTACCCTCACTTTCTGTTGCATTAAGCCTCTTCAACTTCTATAATATATCTGATACGAAATCGACTCTGATTGTACGTTATAAACTCATTATGCTGCAAACACAAACCTGTTTTATGTACATTGCGAAATATCGTATCGGCAGGTATTACAAAATCTTTTGTATCTCCAACACCCTTGATGTTACACCCAGCTTTTATAGCGTCTATACCTACGCCCATTACGCTATTATACCCTGTCGGTGCATGTGCATAGTTCTTACCGCTTGTTTCCATCTTCATTTTTCCAAGTGCAACATCACATATAAACAGATAATAACTGTTGCCTTTGTTTTTTGCACCGCCAAAACGTCGTGTAGAATACTGCAATGATTTTGAATACTGTCCAAAATAGACACCTGCACCAAACATACGTCCTGTAATATAGACGTTGCTACCAAGATTTTGTGGTAGTTTTATGTATGTTGAAAGGATACTGCGCAAATTTGCTGCACCTGTCCCGTGGAATAAGCTTACTACATTACCGCAACTGTCATCAAATGTAGGTGCATTCTTCTGCTTTACTTCAAAAACATTCACAAGGCGTGTCTTATAGTTATGTCCATGCAACTGCTCGGAACGCATTTTACTCTTTATCGTTTCAATCAGCTTTGGATCTGTAACATAGGTAATGTCTGTATTTAATGCTCTGTACTTATCTGCTATATTTACGTCCTTACTGCTACGCAATACCGCATTAGACAGTACGATCTCCATTGTGTCAAGTAACTCATACTGTTCAAGCACCGCTTCGCCCGTACCTATAAACCAATTGTTAGTGCTTAACATACGCGGTATTGTAGAGTTATATTTATTGGATAAGTCTACAAGCTTCTGCTTATATACTTGTTCGTTTTCTGCGTTTTTTGGTGCATACAATGCATTCTGTACTTTTGCTATTTCTTTTAATATATTCCTGCCCTTATTTATAGTGTCTGCGGTTACCATACCAAACTGACTGTTACCTGTATTCAATACTCGCGGATCTACAGTTGCTTTGATACGTTCATCTGCTTCATAATAGATGTTCTCTACAAGTTCCGCTACTTTCGTGTGTAACCGCTCTACTGGGCTATGCGTACTGTTTTTTATACTGTTTACAACAGACATATCTGCGTGCTGTATCACCCTTTCTGCTGTCGCTTTATCCACTAAACGATGTTCTGCTACATAGTTCTGTGCTGCAACACTACAATTTGGATATAACGTTACAACATCTACCTGCTGATAACCTTGTTCTATTCTGCTTTTACGCTCAATGTCATAGTTCTCTTTTACATACTCTTTACTGTTAAATCTGCGTACTGCGACATTAATTGTATTACCACCTATACTGCCCGTAGTAAGTACAAGATAATACAAATTTGCACACTCCAGCACTTCTATATTGCAAAAATCGTTGCTAATCGTATTTGCAGTTAAATCACCTTTGGAATGTACATACGCCGTGATGTACACGCAGGTTGCTCCCGCATTGTCATAGACTTTATCCATATCGCGTATATTACGTTTTACAGACATTGTTCACACCACCTTACTAATTTCTTATACATAAGAAAAAATTTGTGTGTCCTATATTGCGTACAACGTGTCTTTGTTTTTGCTTAATATAACAAAATGAGCAACAATTTTGTGTTTGTTGCTCATTTAAACTATACGCCTATGTGCTTATGGTGCTATTTTATCAATGACAGCTAATAGCGGTGTTATACGTTTCTGCCAAGCATCTGTATACTTTTTTGCCGTATAATAACGTTCATTATCCATGTCAGATTCATAGCCAACTATCACGCTTATTACTTGTTTTTTAGCATCTACACATACAACAGTATACTTATAACTATTCGGAACACCTTTAAACTCTATCTTCCGTGCAATTGCACAATCATAGTGGTAGCTTGTTATAGACAATGTTTCCTTTGGATTTGCCGGTACACTTACGTCGTACACATGATATTGTACAGATGGATACGCACCATTATTATATATGTTATCAACTTTAACTTTGTATTTATTGTTAAGCAGCCAATCAAATGCAAACATAAAAACATCTCACTTAAATATCTTCTTCAAAATTTCTTGAAACTATGTTAATTCCACGGCATTTGTGCTAACATATTACATAATACAATACGTTGCTCCTCCAATTGTTTAAGTTCTGCTTTTAGTTTATCAAACTGTGGTCTGTACGTTGCACCTAATAATTGTGTGTATGTTACACCTAATTGCTGCAATTCGCTATCCGTTATAGCTATATCAAACTTATTGTATTGTTCCCACACTCGCGTAATCAACACATCATTTGCTAAATATGCATACAATACCTTACGTGTAGAAACAGATCTTATGCTAATGCTTGTCGCTGAAAATATATCAAGTAAATTATCGCATATTATGTTCCCAAGCTCTGGTGTAAACATACGTATCCTATAGGATAGCACAGTGTTTTTAAATGTAGGATTAAAATTATCACATATGTCTGTAATAACACCAACTACTTTATACAATCCCGTGTGTTTACCCAATTTTTCTTGTAATGGTGAACCGGCACATACATACAACTCAAAACAAAATACATCCCCCACGCGCATCTGTACTGTTTGCTGGTTTCGCAACACAACATTAACCTGCGGTTGTTCTTTTAAATACTTATTTAAAGCAATATTATATTGTGGTAGCTTTGCTAAATTGACCGTATTAACACTCTGTGTGCTGCTGCGTTCTTGCTTAACACGTGGATAGTACTTTTCATCAAGACCTCTTGCTATAGTGCCTGCACTACGTTTTGTTTCATCAGTACACATCACAGGTGCTTTCTTTTCACGCGGTTTACCGTCAAGACCACACTCTTTTATGTGTAGTTTACCCGCTGCATCGGTACTAAAACCTATTACGGTATGCCCTGCCGCCTGCAACTGTGCAAGTGTATACGCACTACAACAGCAAACGCCTTTATTGTCTGCATCATAAATTGCGTATAAATTTTTCTGTTTAATTTCGACTACAATAAACTTCATATATGTACCTCCTAAACATTTATAAATGTACCTATAAACAGTAAACAGCAATGGTTCCTATTAAATGTTATTAACGCAGTTGGCATCGTTACACTTATTACTTTTATGATATATCGGAAGCTTGCGATACCTTCTGTACGTTACGGCAAACCATAAAAAATCTGATATTGTATAACAAATCGGCATACAAAACATATCAGCACCAAGCTTTAATGCAATAATTTGCACAGGTATTTGTAGCAATGCAATGCCTGCAATTCGACCTATCATAATCGTTTTTACATCCTTGAAAACAAAACAGGCGCGCATCAACGGTTCTGCAATAAACCCCCACGTTTCAGCCAAAACCCACACAACAAGCAATATCATAGCCAGTATTGGACTTTCAACCTCAGCAATAAAATTGAAATAAACTGCACCTGTTATCAATACCACGATTATGTGCGCAAGCCATATCTGTTTATAACAATGCTTGAAATTGTCAAACACAGTCGTTGTCCGTTCGTTGTCACCTGTACCATACGCCTGTCCCAAAGCAATATCAACATAACGGTTAGAAGCTTGCACCAAATCCAAAAATGTAGTATAAAACTGCTCGACAAGCTGTAATGTGACGGCGCTCGTTACACTTAAATATCGGACGCAAAGATTCATAGAGAACGTACTGATTGCCGAGCTAAATAAAGACTCAGGCAAATACGTCAAGCCGAGCATAAACGTTTCTCTAAATTCTTTCATCTTCGGCTTAGAATAATATGGCTTGAAAGCAAAATAAACCACAGGAAGCTCAATAGCCTCTGTGATAGAACACGCAAGACCGATACCCGTAACGCCCCAAAACTGCGTCAGAATTATACTTAATGGTACATTAAGCAAGTTCACAAGTCGTATTTTTGTGATTTTTGAAATATATCCCTGTGCCTCAAGACTACGTATCATAGGATTTGTTATACCGAATATTAAAAACCCAGGTATACGGGCTTGTATATATTCGTACGCAAGGTCTGCCTGACTCGGCGTAAGTGCAAACAGCTCCAGCAGGTTTCTGCCAAAAAAACCCAACGCACATACTATGATAACAGTCAAAGTAATCGCTAATATAGTTATAGCTGTCAATGTACCACCTACAGCCGATTTATCGTTTACACCATAGTAACGTGCTGTTGTTACCCGAAGCGCGCTGCAGAAAACATATTGCAGATTAAATACAAAATCTAATATCAGTACCGCCATTGTAATACTGATAACAGCATCCTCCGATACCGTATTGGCACACGTTATGTCAATCAGTCCGCATATAACAAGAATCAGTTCCTGCATCATCAGCCAACCCATCGCCTTATAAGTCGGCTGATTTTTTTTCTGTATCAATTGCGAAACAATCATATATCAAACTCCTCCTACATATTTCATACTAACTTTTAGGGTCACCCGATTACAACCAGCTACAAAAGTCGTGTCGAACACCATACAATATTTGGTGCTTATAGACCCTGTAAATCTACGTGAGATACCGCTCTTTACACGTTGTTTTAACTCACTGTATGGTACATCTGCGTCAAAATCGCTACTGCGTGTTTCAAACAAATATGCCTGCTTACCAAGTCCCTGCATAAACACATCTATAGCGTCTGATACATAATCAAAATTACTCGGTATTACCGTTTCTGACACCAAACTCTGTAGTCCTACTACGGTTTTATCTGCACAATACTCGATTTTTACTTTAACCATTTCTGTTGTTCTATTGTTCATTAAACTACACCCCTTACAAATATAATCGCAACTTACATTGTTACATAGATAACTGCTTTTTCAACAGGTTTAAATACATCTTTCAGATGTTTATATATATAAATATCGTGTCATTATTTAACATGGTATTGTCTGTTATCACTGAAAATGCAACACCTACATGGACTACTTTGTTTTGTGTACGTGCTCTGTATGTTTCTTAAACGCCCTTGTTGTCTGCTTAGGCTGTGATTCAGATTTATAAGCATCATGTACACCTGCGTACAGTGCTTGTGCGCAATTCTTAAAATACACTGCGAACAACTATACGCATCTACTACGTCGCATGCGTAGTCACACCACAATGTTTTCATATTAACCTGTTCCTTTCTTATAAAGGTTCAATCATAAAATTCAACGGATTCAATCTGTATGCCTTTATTATCTGTATACTGCGATTTACTGCTTCGCGTGCGTTACGTGCATTATCTATTACATAATCATTTATACGCTGTTTGTCTATACATGTTATGGCATCACCGTTATAGACTGTCACCCAACGTTTTATGGCTGCTTGTTTTTGCATTATATCATCAAACTGGCGTATCGGTATTACGCTCTCTATCAACACTGTTACTGCATACGGCAACTCGCGTATATCCTTAATCATATATACTTTCTGTGTCGGCGTATATTGTACTTTTACGCTTTTACTGTCAGTCAGGATATCTACATTATAATCAAGAGACAGTAGATTATAGGCTTTTATACCGTGTGTATGATTATTCTTATTTTGTGCCTCTTGTGCATACTTCAACACATACGAACCATTTAACACTCCATTTATAAACTCCTGTAACGCGTCTATACTATATTCAGTTATACACCAGTTATCTTTAAGATCCTTACAAAATGCACCACTATGTAGATAATTGTTTATACGTTCAGATAACACATACTCTTTCATTTTATTTATTTGTGTCTGCTTTTCTTCTGCTTTTATCCCTCTACAGACACTTATAAGGTTTTCCTTACTATACGCTCCTTTTTGTAAACATGTAAATACTGCGTTATCTGTTTCGGAATACCTATTTAAATCTATAGTGTATAACGGTTTTATATCCATTATGTTTGCTTTTTCGGTATCTGTGTATATCTGCCATTCTACGCCGTTCGTCAGTATTCCTATCTCAGCATCGGTCACAGTATAGTATCTATATAACTGTGTTATATAGTCTGTGCCTAACGTTTCCCGTATATCTTTCGCTTCTACAAGTATACGCACTGCTCCGTTGATTTTTACGGCATAATCTACCTTTTCCCCGGTTTTTATACCCACATCTGCTGTATACTCCATCTCTATATCAGATATTTCTGTATAACCTAATAAATTATGTAGTACATCTTCAATAAGCACACGTTTTGTGTTGGCTTCTCCAGTGGCATATAAGCTGTTCGTGCTTATACGCTCTATTAAATTTAATGTTTCTATGTATTGCATACAATCACCTACGTCACTCGTTATAGAAACACGCTCTAAAACAACAGTCTTAGAGCGTGTTTGTTTAATATTTGGTGCCGTCTGCGGGACTTGAACCCGCAAGCCGTAGCGGTAGATTTTGAGTCTACTGTGTTTGCCAATTTCACCAAGACGGCATAGTGCAGACTGCTTAATCTGCACTACAGAAGAAAGGTGTACTCGCAGCGTTACGCTGCATTGAGCAATCCTGACACTCCCACGGCTAAAGCTCGTGGGGTTCTTAACTACTTAAAATTCCAAGTACACTCGAAAGCATACAAGTCTGTTTTATTTCGTTAAGACTTTTACTATCAAGTATTCCTTTGAATACATTAGCGATAGCTTTAGGCTCGTGTCTAAACCTTTAGATTTCTACAGAGTTTATTTTAGTGCTTATATCCCACCCCTAAAGGAGTGGGCTTTACGCACTATTATAGTAAATCCTGTCGAGGGTGCATTTTTTAGCGTCCTCACAAAATTTACTATCAATATGCCGACTTGCCCAGTCGGCACACGCTTTATACATACGTACCATGCATGTATAGCGTACCTGTTGTCTGATACACAACAGTATTATCTGCAATGTTGTTAGGAAAGGAAGACTAACAGTGCATTGCATTGTTTCACGTGCAGTGTGTATCGGCATAGCCTGTCATACAACACTACAGTGTGTACCAACCTCTGTACAGATGCTTGCCATATCCGCACAAATGCCACGTACATAAGAAATAAAAAAGATGAAAACAGTGTGCAATTGCATTATCATGTATAACGTCACCTTTCGTTATGCATGTACAATTACAGCACATGGAGCGTTCAACGGGTGTCGAACCCGCACTACAGGTATGGGAAACCTGTGTACTACCGTTATACTACGAACGCATTGATGTTGCTTACACTTAACGTGCTATGTGTCTGCATAGCACGTTAGTGTCTGCTATGTTACTGCGTTTATGTTATATCATCTTCGGATTTGCTTGTGCTGACGGTACTTTTATTAACACCACCGGCAGCAATATCTTCGTCCATATACTTCATTCGCATCACTTCCCTGCTTACACTCTACATGTTATGTGTCTGTTGCATTTATGCTATTTCATCTTCGGTTTTACCTGTATTGTCATTGTTCTTATACACAACACCTGCAACAGTATCTTCGCCCATATATTTCATACACAAACCACTCCTTCCATATAAAACAAATCACTGATCAATACAATACATAAGCAACACCTCTCTGCTTACACTACAAATTTCTGTTTAATATAACGCATACATAACCACTGTACAGCTATGCTACGTCCGTTTCCACACCGGTGTTATAATCCTGCAATGCCGTTTTAAGACGCTCAAGCTTACGTATATCCGAAACAGAATAATTACGCTTGCTGTTAGTTCTTACACCACGATCTGTTGTACTCTTACAAGCACACAGCGGACAACTGCAATGTATCTTGTTTTTTGAAAGCTTGCCTATAGGCTCTTTTGCCAACTCGTCGGAACTGATTCGCCATACGTGTTTCTGTATGTTCCGCCTTCTTGCAATGTGTTGCCTGCGCAAAAATCTCCGTGCTGTCATACACTTATGATACATAACTAACACCTCGTTTCGTTTTTTGCAACTTGCGTTGCTTTGGTACACCAAACCGGTACTGCCCCGGTGTCCTGCGCACAGCTTTGTCTTTGGCTCGTTCTACTTTTAAACTATTGGTGTATAACGTTGCGGTGCAAACGATCACGGACTATCTCCACATACACCCTATATGCGTTTGTGCAATATACGCTATGCACACTAATGTACACTTTCAACAGCGTTCAATTTATGCCCATTTATTGCCTACATTCCACATAAACGCAGCCTGTATCGACGTTTACCGTCAATCTATATACCGCAACGTTTTAACTTTCAAACCTGTGCATGTGCAGGCTTTCTCACCTGCTCGCCGTTTTGGGTAACATTTCTACCCTGTTACTGGGCCTTTTACAAGACGGTACTCCGTCTAAACCTTACGGATTTGTTTTCCACGGACTATTGCTTTATTGTCTTGACCTGTCGCCAGGGCTCTTAATGTATGGCCTATGACGTGACATATGTTCCTGATTTGACGCTGCACTATCCGTTCAAACAACGAATACCAGCATACCATACATTTGTCGGGCAATAAAACTCATGTTTTGCACAGTTGCTTAGTACATGCCATAATCCACATGTGTGGTTTTATCAGGTGAGATGACCACCAACTTCTTCCGCTGTGTTCTTCCAAACCTACATATAAACACAAACACATTGCATTATTATACGAGCAGATGCCGTATTCCTGCTCTCAGTTCGTTAAGCTAATCAGCGTCTTATACAGTTGTATCAGCCCTGTTGTGCGCACTTTGTGGGCGACTTTTTACACTTGAACCTGATTCTTTAATCTTATAGCATGCGGATTTTCACCGGCTGCGTGTACTTTGCGTGCGTATGGTGGGAATCGAACCCACAAAAATCTGATTATTAGTCTGACGCGTTTGCCTATTTCGCCACATACGCATATATTAAGCTATCATCTGTCGTTACACATCTAATAAATTTTCACGACTGCACTAACAGCCTTTGGTACGGGTAGTGGGGATCGAACCCACACGACCTATGGTCAACAGATTTTAAGTCTGCAGCGTCTGCCTGTTTCGCCATACCCGCATATTATTTATGCTCTTTGTGTACTATATACTACATATATGGTACCGTTGTATTTGTCAAGGACTTTTTGCATTATTAACAAATTATTTACATTTGACGCATTTCTGCAGAGAACTGTGTATAGCTCTCTGCACTATACGCTTTGGTGGACCATGTAGGTCTCGAACCTACGACCGTCCGGTTATGAGCCGGATGCTCTACCAACTAAGCTAATGGTCCATGTTGCGTCGCTTAACCGAACTTTGACGCAAATGCACGGCTATTGCCATACACAAGTTTTTACAGACAGTATTTTGGTCGCGTTCTTACGAACTACAGAAATCACTTTTCTTTTACAATTAAAAGAAACCATTACGTTAAACACAAACTCTTATAGTATAACAGTGTATAACCGAAAACTACAACACTAAACATACCAATAAAAAATTTGAAATATCAGATTTATAGTCTAATATCGCACGTTAAGTATTCTGTCTGACGGCAATGCCTATTTATCAGATATCAACATCTATTGTAAATGTAACCGTGTTGTTTACTGTATCAAGGGCATTCTGTATATTTGCCAACTTTGCAGTTACATCATCATACGCTGCTTTAGCGGCATTAATGGAATAATTTGCGTACATATACTCAATAGTACCTGTCCTGATGCCTGTAGCCTGTCTTTCTTTGGGAAGCTTTGACTTCATATCTGCAAGTCTTGCTTTACTCTTTGTGTACTGTGGTATAAGTACAAGCACCTGATCTATAGTCATGCCGGTTTCCGGTACTTCCGTTGTTGTGTTGAATACATTGATGGCGTGCTTGACAATGCGTACTTTTTCTTCAAGTGTCGCAATAGCAATTCTTACCGTTTCAAAATCGTACTCCGGACGTGCATCTTCCAACTGCTCGCCAACAGCAGCTATATAACGTGCACACTGCTGTTCATTCCTGTATAGTGCAGCTACGTCATCGTTAAGCTTGTTAAGAAGTTTGTTTGCCTGTGCTGATGTTACTGTAATCATAGTTACGCTCCTTTATTTTACTTTCTCGTGTTTACTGACATAGACAGTGAGATTTGAACTGCTACTTAAAATATGGACAAATATACCCATATGAAGAAATTTCCTGCTTCTTCCTATATGCTTTCGTATTTCTATTACTACTTGCTTCTTTCTATAGTCCACAGGCGTTAATTCCCGTATAGCCTACGGTACATTCTTAATTTAGCTTTGTTATGCTAAATTATTTTCGCTCCAAATACATATAGCCAACGCATCTGTGGCGTATAAGCCTGCTTTGTTGACACGCTACCCCTATGCACCAATGGTACATTTGCTGCAACAGCATTGCCACAGATTTTGATTGACTATTTACTATGTATGTTTGTTCCGAGTCTAACGGATAACCCCAACTGCACGTTGGCATGCTAACATTACACCACAAACATACATATTGGCAGGTCAGAAGCGACTTGAACGCTTATCTTGCAGTTTTGGAGACTGCTGTTTTACCTTAAACTACCGACCTATTTGTGGAAAAGAAGCACTGTTGGCTATTATACTTCTTTCCCAAATATGGGTACACATCGTGATTCTAACGGAAATCGTTGATAAAGCAAACACAAAAAATAAAACAGATGATAAAGTGTATACACTTTATGTCACAGAACCGTTTGAATAGCATTATAAGAATGAAGACGGCAGTTGCGATTGCGAAGACCTCAAGGCTTATCATATTTATACCTGGTATGGAAATTGATATTTCATACGACAAGGTGCTAATCACAATGTATATCCTCTGGTGCGCGTGGTGCGAATCGAACGCACGACCTACAGATTAAAAATCTGTTGCTCTACCTATTGAGCTACACGCACACGTACGTGTGCAGGTGTCACTAAGCTTTTAATTCCGTCACGTTTACCTGCACTAACAAAATACAATATGCAGCACCTTTGTAGGTATATTGTATTCGTCCCGACCATGAATTTTTAGCGCAAAGTTCTGCTGCATTCTTTACGATAGCACTGGAGCTTATGATAGGACTCGAACCTACAACCTGCACATTACGAATGTGCTGCACTACCTTTGTGCTACATAAGCATAATGTGCAAACAGGTTTGCTCTTAATACAGTACAGACCTGCTTGCTGTTGGTTGGGACAGCGGGATTTGAACCCACGCAATGACAGAGTCAAAGTCTGTTGCCTTACCTCTTGGCGATGTCCCAACGAATAACTATCTAAATTGGCGGTGCATAGTTCTTATACACCACAGGAATACCATGCTGTTGTGCATATTCTATTTCTGCCTGCATGCCTATTGATATGCCATAAGCATCGAAAACATATAGATAATCGCATTTACTCAACAATTCAATATCAAACTGCATTGCAAGTTTACGCTCTTGTTCTTTTGTATCATCCATGAACTGCGTGAACAACAAATGCGGGGCTAATGGCACTACGCCGTGTTTTGCTGCATATTTACTATAATATCTGGCACGCTCAATATTCAGCAAAACTTCACCGCGCAAAGGTGAACAGATATAAGCCACTTTCACAGCACAACACCTCAATATTCCCTTCTGACACTCCCACGGCTAAAGCACGTGGGTTTCTTAACTACTTACTTAAAATTACAAGTATACTCGAAAGCATACAAGTCTGTTTTATTTCGTTACGACTTTTACTATCAAGTATTCCTTTGAATACATTAGCGATAGCTTTAGGCTCGTGTCTAAACCTTTAGATTTCTACAGAGTTTATTTTAGTAATACAATTACACTGCATACTTTACAGGAGTTACCTGCTCTGTATGTTATACTTGAAACAACCACTACCCTAAGTTTCAAGCGTGTACAACCCAGACGTTGTACTTCCAAGCATACGAGTTATTGCACTTGCGTGCCACAAAAAACACTATGCTCACTCGTGTTTTATGTGTTACAAAAACATCTACTTCCCACACCTTACAGTAGTTACCTGTTTGGTGTGATATACTTGAAACAACCACAATCCAAAGTTTCAAGCGTGTACAACCCAGACGTTATACTTCCAAGCAAATTGAGAGAGGTGGAACATAGAAATCGTGTGAGTGTTAATAAACACTATGCTCACTCATGTTTATTAACAATAGACATTACAATCCCATTTGAACAGAAATGTTACACACCTTACAGTAGTTACCTGTTCGGCGTGATATAATTGAAACAACCACTACCCTAAGTTTCAATTGTGTACAACCCAGATATTGTACTTCCAAGCATTGTGAAAAGGAAACAGCTTTACGCTGTACACTACACTTCTATGCTCACTCAAACGTGTAGCGTGGACTATAAAAGAATCGCCAGACGTGTTAACGTGCTCATGCACATGCTAACACGATATGTTTGAAGCCCCCACAACCCATAACTTCAAACGCGTACACACCTATAATGTACTTCCAAGCATTTTAGGAGAACGTGACAGCAAAATGGAAACCTGTCACAACGGTTATATCGCTATGCCCACTCGCACTATACCGCATGCCAACATTAGAACGTTACATAAAATGCGCCGTTCTATTATGCGTGTTATGTGTCTTATGTTTTTAACTTCATGTCTGCGTTTCTGTTGTGTCTGCTTTCGTGTACTTCGTACAGTTATAAATACTACAATCTTTCGGACGTCCAACTTCAATTATGTAATTACACGTATATACCTTTGCATTGGATTCACTTAAATGCTTGCAGTACTTACAGCCCATACAACTTTTGGGCAAACGTGACCGATTCTTAATATCAGTAACCATTAATAACACCTTCCTTGTTTTCGTTACATTATACCTACAATACACCAAGATATTTTTCAAGTGGTAAACTGCACAATGTTTTGCATTTATTTTGTACTGTATGCACAAATCTTGACAAAACATCAAATTTCATGTAGAATATTAGCAGAATAATACGAAATGCGGTGCTGTATTGTATGTTGTACAAAATTAACCCAATAACCGAATATAAAGCAGATAGTCCATTTAACCTTGCAAGTGCCAAACGTTTACGTGTGTATTTGTACACACAAATGCACAACTACATAGATACTGTACATGCTGACAGCATTGCACAACTTTTAGGTCGAGGTACAACCACAGAAGATGTTACTGATGCTATAAGTTTTTGGCATACCGTCGGCGTTTTTCTACCATGTCCAAATTTAAACGACAATAGCAAAAACAACGTTGCAAACACCAGTCAAACTAACAACGTAACAAACATACAAGAATATATACAGCAAATCGGCTTCTGCCGACGTTTAACATCTAACGAGCTTTCAATCATACAATCGTGGTACAAAGAAAACTACAACATTATACTTGTGCAAGAAGCATATAAGCGTACTGTTGCAAATACCGGCAAAAGTAACGTGCTATACATGAACAAAATGCTGCTTAACTGGGCACACCAGTGTATTTACACACTTGATGACCTGCACTTTGTTGAACATAACTTAATACATGAATAATGCGTCACATTATAAATCGTAGCAATCAGCTATAAACTGCAACAGAAAACAATACATAGTAAACTGATAGATACCACGTTTATACACATTCGTTGTAATGACAGTTGCAGTCATAAACAACAGAATTACTATTACACACTTTACAATCAGACGCAACACTTTCTTTTTATCGTTTGCTGTGCGTACTTTCATACTGGCTACCACCTTTCTGTTCTGTCAACATACATATACATAAAGGGCACCGTTTACTTTGTCAAGCGGCAACTTTACTGAATGTGCAACAATATTTTTAGTGGTTCCAACCAAATATAGGCGTTATTCTACGTGCTGTCCGTTACATTTACGCTTCGGACACCACATAGGACTTGTTTTCAATGCATCCGGACCTACGATTCTACGATATGCGTCCGGTGCATCATAGGTTGCATAACCGCAAAACATATCTACATTACCGCTGTTGTTACGGCGTATGCATACTGTACAATCTTTACAACGTGGTATATTATTTTTATATATTGAGGGTATCATTACAAAAATCTCCTTTCACGAGACGCTGTACACGTAAATAAGGTATATCGCGTACATTACAACTAAATTGTTTTGTTTTTTTATTTGATGTCACAACTTTTGCAGTTACTGGATTTTCACGTACTGTAAATACAACAGTTGCGCTTTTTACCACAACTGTCGATAGTACAGTCCCTACACAAATGCGTACAGGATATTGTATCGGATTACATACAAGAAATTCTGTATTTGGATACAAAGCATAACTATGTTGTACTTTACACCATGCATCAAAAAATACAGCATCATGCGGCGTATCACGAAAATAACGCATTACTTGTATATCCATTGCTACAGATAACACTATATCTGCGTTATCACACTTCGTATACCAAGTGGGTTCATGTATTATGTGCATAGGCTTTTCAAGATTCGTATCAAGTAAGGCATAAGCTACTGTAAAATCATCTGCTTTTATATCATATAACTGATATATGGTGCAGTATTCTTTACCCTGACGTCTATATCTGTCTGATACGAGTCGCCGGAATACAAAACCATCTGCAAGCAGTGCCTCTACATCCCGATAAATATACGATAATACCGCAAATCCTTTTTCGTCAAGTCTTAACAGTCCTGTGCGTTCATCAAGAAAACGGTAACGCATAGTAACACCACCTTAAATGGTTTATTATTTTGTTGTATACTAACGACTATGACATAATGTTCCCACGTGTCCGCGTGGGAACATCTTTCTAATACAAGTCAGCCTTGCATTAAAATTTATACGTCCAGTTATCACAAAAACTATATGCACCTCATCTGATTTTAACAATATATTTTATAGTACACTGTGCTTCCTTATAAAAAATTATTTCATCATTACGCAATGCCTGTCCAGCATGTGCATGTACACAGTGTGCACCAGGGCATCGTCTTTGCAAATCATTCCAACCAAAATCTGAGGAAAAACCCCTATTAGTGTCTACATTATATGGCTTACCATAAGCTGTTGCATATAGCGCAAGAAAACCGCAGGCACCACGTTCGTTATTCCAATAAGCATCCGGCACAGACGTATACCCTATAGATTTTTGTGCCTTGGGTGCAAAGTATATTCCTCTACCAAACATTTTACCAGTTATCACAGCATTTTGTGGTGATAACTTCAGTCCGCTGTTTATAATAGACCACCAATTTGCATTGCGACTACCATGCCACAAAAGTTTACACGGTAAACGCTGATAATCCCCTTTATTGTCGCGCTTGAACTTTTCAAAGGCTTCATGCGTACGCAGATTTTTTACACACCATGCACCCTGTAACCTATTCGCACTTGCACCAAGCTCTCTGCGTATAATAGCAAGATCCTTATCAGAACACGGCTTAATTTCAATCCCAAGTTCTTTAAGTGTTGCTTCTTTGCCATCTGTGTTTATCGTATGTACATTCTGTACTACTTTTGTACGCATAACATCAAGTAGTGCCCGTTCATTATCTAATATTTTTGCCATACGTACCGCTGTTGCTTTTGCATCTTGTAAATCCACATTACCGCAAACCACATAATTGCTTACATGTGCCATAACACGTGGTATTGCCGTAAATACACCTTGCTGCAAAATGTCGTCAAATTGATACGGTATGTTTGTAGTTACTGCATTACTGTTTGTCAAACTACAATATTGTTGTAATAGCTTGTCCAACTGGTTTAAATACATATCTACTTTATCTACCATACCTTGTGTTACAGATGCTGCCGACACTCTGTAATTAGACCGTATAGTGTGTAATGCATACGTCTGTAACTCACGTATTATCGCTTTTACGCCTGCGTCAGTAATATCCGTAAAATCTGTAATAGCATCTTGTTGGTTTGTACTACCTGCGTGTACTGCTACAAGTTCTTGTCGCATATCCGTAGTATCTTGATAGCCTTTACGTATTTTTTCGCTATACTTTGCAGAAAACTGCGAAATCGGATACGTCATGCTTTGTCCGCGTGCACCGACGCGCCCGTACTCTACTGTAAACGTTGTACCGTCTGAATTTGGATGCATACGATAAAACTTGTTATTATTGTTGCCTGCGTCACACATCACTAAATAACGCTCACCTACACCAATATGTGTCATATAACCACTTCTTTCTGTTATTTACTTACAAAAATTCCCTACTATTAAACTGTTTGTGTCTTACGCATAACAAAATAACAACGGTGCTTGGTTTTATATAATCAAGCACCGTTTGCGTGTCATAAATTATATGTCTGCATACATGTGTATGTTTATGCTCCTACTGTGAGTGTTACCGGCATTGTTACACTTGTACATTCTACACCTGTTACCGTATCATACGTACGTACTACAAATGTTAAAGCATAACTACCATAATACGGATACAGTTTACCTATGGAGAACGGTACATATTTTCCCGGGCGTATTTTTGATGTGGTATACAGTTCGTTTCCATCTGCGTCCAACAACGTATAAGAGAAGTCTACTGTATTTTCAGCCGGATTTACTAAAGCCACTGTCTCAGATGCATTTGCAATATATAACTGGGAGTACCCCGGAAAACTTGTGGTGTCTGTGGATGCTGTTGAATCTTTACCGTTCTTTACAGTATCATCCCAATCTTGCTGATCTTCATCATAATTGGGGTCTTCTTCTACATAGGATGTTGGTGCAGGCGGTGTTTTTACTATAACCACTGTTGTAAATATTGTCACAAATAGTGCTAACAATAGTATTAACAACGGTAAAAAGCTCTTACATAACTGTACATACGTGTACAAGCCCACCTTTAAATAACCCCTTGTATATGTACAAAAGGGTTTCTTTTCAAGCAATTCTGTACGTAATCCCGTTACATTTACGGTCTTACCGTCTACATCAACGGTCTGTTTTGGAAAATGTACGGCATTATACGGTTTGCCTTGTTTCCTTGCATCATCTTCCGTTAGTCTGTACAGCTTTATTTTCGTATACCCAGCTATGTGCTGCTGTTCTGTTTGAGACATTTCTTTAAACATCTCTTTCGACAAATAAGTATACTCTGTATCCGTCGGCTTATAGTGTCCTGTGTTTGCGTTTTCTATATGTTGTACAGTGTGTACTTGATTACCTATTACGTGCTGTGTTGTTGCTTTCTGCATTAAACATACCCCCGGTTTATTCTGTGTTTATTTGTTGAACGCAGCATACGGTGCATCTAATCCAAGCTTTTGTAGCACACGTTTTAAATCCAACAGTAAAATATTTAACTGCTCTGTGGGTACTACACCTACAAGCAATGTCGTACTGTTATTACTACCATACAACATTTTAGGCGGTGCTATTATACTGTCAGATTCTTCACGTCTTATCCCGTACACTTTACCTGTGCGAAATGCTACGGTGACATTATCGTAACTACATGTGACAAACATCGTTTTAGTGTCGTTACGCTGTTCCTTGTGCAGTATCTTGTATAGATTTAATACAGGTATTATCGTACCGCGGGAACTACAAACACCCTCAAATTCATCCGGCGTTGCCGGTATTGTTGTCACCGCTGTAGCTGTTGTTATTTCTACCACGTTTGCAATGTTTACACCGCATACGCTACCATTTACTTCAAAAACAAGTATTTCCGTAGTCGCCATCCTATTAAACCGCCCTTTCATTACTATACAAATAAAAGCAGTGTATCCTAAAATACACTGCTTGTGTCTGCTGTTCCGTGTGTGTCTACTATAAATACAAAATTACTGCACGTTGTTCACTACAATTATTTTTGCTGAACATAATTATGTCCAGCTATTACACAACCTGTTGCAGCTTCCGCACACGTATCGCTCAGAACATTCCTATCATCGTCATAATAAACCTCTAAAAGATATTCTCCGTTCTTGTACACTCTATACCCACCATATTCAGTGGCGTATTGTTCATAAGCTTTCCACCCTTTCTCTTTCAACTTGTGTTTCTTTTCATACGTTGTTAGCTTCATAACTCTAAACCCCTTTCAACAGGCTCTGCTAATGTGGGTTTGATACGTAGTATGTGTCGTACAGGTTTATTCTTATGCACCGTATTATCCTGTGCTTTGTACACACACCTTGTATATACTTTTGCATAACCACTGCAACGATCTACTTGTGTTATAAATTTAAAATTCTGCATGGGCGTTGCTTGCCCATATAATAATTCCGCAGCTTGCTGATAACTGTTTGCTTCAACCATTCTACCGCGTTCATCATAGTATGTGCGCATGGGCTACCATCCTTGGTTTACTGTGTTTGTTATTTATTACATTGTTCTGTATACGCTGTCAACATTTCTACGACAGCATTATACAGATCAGACTCGGTATAATTTGCTGGATTTTGCAAATACAACGGTTGTACTGTGTAGTTGTTGTATTTCTCATACGGTACATCACGTATATCTTCACCTGTTTGTTCAATTATATACTGAAATGCACTTTCCTTTGCTGCTTCGAGGTCTGTATTGCTAAAGCTGAAAGGTACAACCGTTCCATTTGTATCTGATATGTACCCACTTACTACGTTATTATCGTCTACATAGCCAAATGCTACTACAGTTGTTGGAAAGTTCTCTATCATTTTTGTTGTATGAGTTACGTTGCCTGCATACGTCACACCGTATATCATATCGTCTCTTATTGCCAAATACGTAAATGGCATACACGTACCTATTGGTTTCCCAGCTTGATCATAGAAAGCATACACGTACTGCGTATAAGTGCTATCACATACGGTATGCCCTACGCCCATTTCCGGTACACCATCAGCGTTTATATCGCAAAATAACAAATTTGTGTTATATAGAGTTTCTTGTGTATCCGGCTTACGTACAATATACTTTGGAGTGTCTTTATCCACAATATAATTTACATACATATCCGTGTTACTATTTGTATCTACAGCAAATATATAATTTTCTGCATCGCCAAGGTCATACTCTGCAAACATCTTATTTAATTGCTGTGCATAGACATCTGCTAACTCAGACACGTCTGTGTCACTCGTATAAGCCGTATCATACGCGTTCGTTATTTCGGTACTATTTGTTACATCAGCATCAATTACGTCAAATTCCGTTTCTGCGGGCATTGTTGTGCTATATGTAAAACTTGTTTCTTGCATAACGTTGTTATCATCTGTGGTTTTTACGTCTGTACTACACGCTGTACATAATGCTATAGCACAGACCACTAATATACTGTAATTTTTCAAAAACTACACCCCTGCTATTTTTATTTAGTGTATTCCCAAAGTGTTTCAGCGGGAGTACATATTTCGTTTAAAAATCAATATAATCATGCGGATTTAACTTTGCGCTATTCCACTCTCCGCCAGCACGTACTTCAAAATGTAAGTGATTTCCTGTTGACTGCCCTGTATTACCTACACCACCGAGACTTTCACCGCAAGAAACGGTATCTCCGACTTTTACATCAACAGAACTCATGTGTGCATAAAAGTAATAATTACCATCATCGCCTTTTACAAGTACGGAATTACCGTACCCTCTATAACCTTGTGTATCATTATTAAATACACCTACTACCTCACCTGAAGTTGCTGCTCCTATAGGCGTTCCCCATGGTGCATTTATATCCACACCTGCGTGTCCATCTTTATGATACCCATAGTCTGTTGAACCGTAATCTGCCGTAAGGGTACCTACATCCAAGTTCACCGGTAAAATGTATTTTGATACTTTTTTACCATTGATAAACATTGTTTCTTCATTCATACTTGACATAAAGTTGTTTACAGTTACAGCGGATGCATTGTCTGTATGTATCGGTGATTGTTTGTTACCGTCTATAGTGCTTTTATATGCGTCTGTCACTTGTGCAAATGTTATATTTGCATCAACTGTCTGCGCCGCATGATATGTTGCTTCTGCACTCCAACCTTGTTGTTGCATCAAGGTTATTAGTGCGTTTGCACCTATAGTCGTGCCGAGTTTTTGAAATTGCTGCATATTCAAGTTTTCATCGGAAAACAAGTCCAGATACAGCTTATTCCCGTCTGCAGTCACTACATAGTCATAGCCGTCCTGCACTAACTTTGCATTACCTACAATTGCATTAGCTACCTGATTACCCGTATTTTGCATACCACTGAAACTTGCTAAACTAAAAAAGTCATTTGTTAATAAATGTACCGCATTTTTATCAGCCGTCTCAACAGAATTACAAATATTCGTCAACTGTACAACCATTGCGTCTATACATACCAAATCTTGCTCAATTTGCGTTACTGTTGTCTCTGCTACGTTTAATGCAGTTTCTGCTGCACGCATCTCAGCATCAGACGGTGATTCCGGTGGGTTCGGCGGCGGTGTTGGCGGTGTCGGTGGAGACGGTGGGGATGGCGGTGTCCAGCCTTTCGGACACGGATTTGGCGGCTCTGGTGGTTTGTAATTCTTCATAGCTTCTGTAAAGCTTGCCATGGCTTTTTCATAACTATCCATAGCTTTCTCATAATCTGCAACAGCTTTTTCATAAACCTGCATTTGCCGTTTATACTCTGCCATTGCTTTTTGATAGTTTGCGATGGCAGTTTCCAACGTAATACGTGCTAATGTGACGTTCTGTTGTGCGTCTTTCAAACTACTTTCTGCATCTGTACGTATGTTGCCCAAATCTGTCTTTAACTTATTCATAGCATTTACGTCATATACAAATGATGCGGTCTCCGCCATATATTACACCTCTAATCTTTGTCAGCGTGTTGTACGCAATAAGCGTAGTGCATTCTTTCCAACTTGTATCTCCACCGGCGTATAATTACGTCCATCTGCAAAACGGTTTTTCCATACACACAAATCTGTTGTGTGTAATACATTCACAAGCTTTGCCAACTTTGCCATTTTAGGACTGCGTACATACCATGTATTATCTTTACAACGATATAAATAGATATAGTCCTCTGCATACCTACGTCTAAATGCATTCCAGTCTACTTCCTGATATATTCCATACGCTTCGACACCATCACGATTATACGCCAAACATTGCCCTTGATGTTGCATTAACGCTGTTCTGTTACACATATCCGTCTTCTCACCAAGACGTACACCCAGTGTGTTCAAGTGCCCTAAGTTAAGCAATGCTTGTACGGCATTTGGATTACTGTAAAAAGCCTGTAATATAAATCCGGCTTCTTTTACATAAACATCGTTATTAAGGTACACCCCTCTGACTGTATTATCTGGATATTCGAGTGCTATAATTGCATGTGTTGCCATTACAAACACATCCTTTCTGTTCTGTACAATAAAAATCGTTCGGATACATTATTCCGAACGATTTATGTGTGTGTCAAATAATTAAACGTTTGTGTCAGCTATTTGCACACATTTATATTATGTGCATACACTAAACTCTAACGCCTTACGCAAATTATATGTTGCTATAGCGACAATTTTGTAACCTTATGCCAAAAATCAACACTCAGTTCAGTACACAAATCTGCAACCGTAGTTTCAAATACAATACTATATGTATCGCTGTTACCATTCAAAACAACATGCGGTTTTAATATACTTTCTGTGTTTAATCCTTTGCACTTTTTCGGCTATTTATACGTGCATACGCTGTAGCTCGGCTCTGTATTCAATACATATTTGGCGTATTATTGGTGCAAATACACGTTCCCATGCTTGTGTATACCTTGTATGTACATACGTGTTTACATCTGTTTGCACCTTAACTACGTGCATATCGGTATCAAAATATATCATAGCAGAATGCTTACCTTGTGTATAACATATACGCCACGTGTATGTACATTTGCTTGGATCTACTGTACAACTCACATCAAAACAATCGGCTGAACTTACTGTTGATCTAAAAAACCATATAGACATGTCTTTTTCATGTTTATATAAATAAAAATTTCGCTTTTTACACCAATTAAAATTAAATTTAGACATATTACACACTCCTCTTATTTATACCCATTACAAGCTTACTTGCATCCATTGATTAGCACGTTTGTTATTCTTCCGGCTACTTCATCACAATAATCTCTATCTACAGGACGCGTACCATAATACATTTCTTTAAAATCGTTTTCAAAACGATTCATGAGCGACAATTCTATAAAACTACACCCGCCACGTACTTTGTTAAGATGTTCTGTTTCAAGATTAAAATAATAATTTGCGGAAGTTTTGTCGCTGACACGCATATAAACTTTATTTTTACGTCTTGCGGTTATCACCAAAGCATAGTGCGTGGTCGGTAGCCATGCTTTAAATTTTTGATACTTTGCGTCTAAATATGCGTACTGTTTACGTGTTGCGACAGCTCTTTGTGATTTAATGTTACGGTCAAAACGTTGTTGCTCCTCACACGCTGTCGCATACGCTTCTGCGCGTAGTTCTCTTTCTAACGCAACCATACCAACATAAACTTCTGTGTCCTCATCCCAAGAATGACATGGGGGTTCTACCGGCATTCCTCCGCCACCAGACACCATACCGAAACATTCAGTTTCACACAAAGGACAATCACTACAACTGTGTATGTCTGAAGCATACACTACGTTGTCATCTGCATTATACATTAAATAGCACACCTTTCTTATTTACCGTTATATGTACTTACAAGTGTCCTCATTTTATATACACCTGCAACGTATCTGGTGCAAAACCCGTTTCCACGGTACACGATTCAATATTTTTACTTAATATATTTGTACCACGCCAACGCCCGTGTACACGTTCTGCTACCCAACCTTGTGCATTGATAACTACAATCTGTGTTTCATCTTGCACTACTGCTGCTAATTCTTTAACTTTCACACTACAACACTCCTTAAAAACCTTTATACTTATGCTGGTTTTTATTGCGGAATAAAACCAAAACAATCCCTAAAAAGTGCATCTATTTTATCTGTCTGTTCCTTAACAAAATCCCTGTCTTTAGGGCGTACGCCATAATAAAACTCTTTAAAATCATTTTCAAACCGATTTATAAGCGTGTCATCAGCGAGACTGGTTGTTCCGCTTATTAAGCAAAATTTCTCTTTTTCAAGGTCAAAATAATAATTTGCCTTGGTCTTATTTCTTGCTCGCATATATACTCTATTCAAACGCCTTGACGTTATAACCAAATTCCAGTGTGTCGTAGGTAACCACGCTTTGAATTTTTGATATTTTACGTCTAAATATGCATACTGCTTTCTTGTTTCCGCTGCTCGTTTTGCTTGTACACGTTTTAAACGTTTCTCACTATCGGCACGAGCTTTCTCATACGCTATTCTGCGTTCTTCCAACATTCCTGCATAAATCTTATCATTAGCGTCCCATGTAGTGCACGGTGGGTCTACAGGCACACCACCATATCCTGATATTTCTGTACCTTTACACTCTGTTTCGTACAATGGACAGTCATAACAGTCCACAATATCTTTTGCATATACAAATTTTTCTACATTACTCATTAACTGTATACCTTCCTGTATTCCCTTTACACAACTTCACAACGAATACTGTACGCGCAAATATTTTATAACAGGCATTATGCGCTTCTGCCATAATTGACACGTTTTACGTGCCGTACTTGTTTTACCATTTTCTGTTACAAGGCAAACCTTATCTGCACGATCTGCTATAATAAACAACCGTTCTTTATTTTTTGCATCGCGTAACACTAACGTCCATGCAAAACCCGCACCATTTTCGTATACATCATACGAAATACATAGTTTGTTTGTGTTATAAACAGCCTCGCCATTTGTATCCACAGGACGCACCGTAAATATGTATGCAAACATATCATCTGTTCTTATATGCAGATCCGTTACTTTATATCCTGGTTTCTGTAACCATTTTAAAGAGTGTCTACCTGTATCTGTTGTCATAAACCCAGCCTCATTTTTCTGTCTTTGATACTATTACCATTAAAATATGCTGCATACTGCTTTTGTAGTTTATTAAGCAATGGTGGTATTACCTTTTGACAATGCTTTATGTATACTTTTTCATCAATGTGTTCAACACCAACTACACCACCGCTTACATATTGCTTCGTACTATTAAAGATTAACTGGGCTTTTATGTAACCATTACTGCTATAACTGTCTACGCAATAAGCACAACCTATCTCCGTATTTGGAAAGTAACATATGTGCAATGTATCTGCAAAGGCACCTTTACGTTCAATTACAAATTCTACCCCACTCACTGCATCCTTACGCGGTTCTTTTATAGTGTATTCACCATACAGGATCCACGAAAGATTGTATGGTGCACGTATCTGTGCAAATATCGGTTCTAACGCCATACGCCAAGGTTCTATATATTTTGGAGACTTATACGTGCGATTTTTTATTACTACTTCAAAAACTCTATCTATATTATTTGCAAGTACTTGTACCTGTAGTTCATTCTCAGCATCAAAGCAACTTGCTACCCAGACGCAATCAGTTAAGCGTGAATCTCTATATTGTATAACTATGTACTTAGCACCGTCACACGTTACACCGTGCATATACGGCATAACTGTGTAAAACTTATCGTGTACACTACTATTTTTACGCGGTTGTATCACATAGTCGCCATGCAATAACCACTCTTTATTGTATACCATAACATCACCTATACTACCTTACATTCTTTGTACGTCCCTCGGATATTCTCCACAAATCTGCTGTATAATTGGAATAAACACCTGCTCCCAACGTTTCATATAGCGTGGATGTATATAGTTTTTACCTGCAATTCTTAACTTTACAGCGTGCAGGTCCTTATCAAAATACACCGTAGCCCGTAAATGCATTTGCTGATAACATACAAGCCATGCATACGGCTTTGTTGTATCCGTATTGAACTGTACATTAAACATATTTACTGCGTTAAAAGGTGCTTTGAAAAACCATATGTGCTGTCCACGCACATGTTTATCCAAATAAAATTCACCTGTGGTTATCCATTTAAAATCAAAATCTGCCATTTAAAACACCTCGCAAGATAACAAATAATTGTTTACAACCTATTTGCTTAAGAGTGTGGATAAATAATAAACCGTCGGGTGCAGTTCGTTCCAGCGCTTTAAAAACCGTTCTGCTGTGTACACGCCCTTTGCAGTAACTGCACGCTGCAATTCACAATTTGCGTTGTAGTACAGCGTTGTTGCTACTTTCATATCCTGTGTGCCTGTTATGTATTCCAAAACATAAGCATACTGATTTTGTGTATCACACATTTTATCAAATCTGGCACTCCCACGGCTAAAGCACGTGGGGTTCTTAACTACTTACTTAAAATTTCAAGCATACTCGAAAGCATACAAGACTGTTTTATTTCGTTAAGACTTTCACTACCAAGTATTCCTTTGAATACATTAACGGTAGCTTTAGGCTCGTGTCTAAACCTTTAGTTTTCTACAAAGTTTATTTTTGTGCTTATATCCCACCACTAAAGGAGTGTGCTTTACGCACTATTATAGTAATGTCCGTCTATAAAACACTGCAGGTCAAACATACAAACACCTCTAAACTATATAAAGCACGTGTGTGTTTCATTTTGCATACAGCTATGTGCCTGTTAGCATGTTACGTTGTGTACATTTTAATATACCGTCATCGTGTATTTGCACCGCACCTGTAGTTTTTTCTATAACAAAATTCCAACGTGTTATAGCCTTTACACAATAAACATTACTATTTCACACGGCTTTGTATAGAGCTTTTTCCCTGTTGCATTGTTTAACACTACGTTTAAACCGTCTATATAACGTTGTTTTTAATTTAATAACACGCCTATAGGAAAAATACAACTGTGCCTTTTTCAGTTACAACAGCATAACGTGATTCTTGGCTCATTTGTTTGTTTCGTACAGCTAATTGTACGGCTGTCGCAAGGTCAAGATAACGTTCGGTTACTTCGCGCCCTTTTATATTACGGTACGTATTTTCAAGTATTACAGTTGTATGCTGTATTTTTACTGTACCATCTTTTGACACTTTAAACGCATCTCCGGGCATATCTGCGACATACATTACCGTATACGCTCTGTAATTGGTTGAATGTAGTATACGCAAAACGCCCGCAAGTGTTCGCATACGTGCATAAAAATAATCTGTCGGATTTTGTAGACTCGTGCGTGCTATTTCAGTTACGACATGGGTTTGTAAATTAACATATATGAGCTGTACTGTCTGTTGTATGTTATCAAAAAGCATATAATAAGTTTTCAACGGGTCATACACTACTTTATGCTTCGTCTCAATCGATACTTGCGTACCTGTGCGTAATGCGTTTAATCGTGCAAGTATTTCCGTACCTTTTAATTCTTTTGACAAAGATGTATCTTTCAATGTACATTCCGATTTTGTTATACATAATGTAATTTGAGACATCCGTTAACACCACCCTAAAATATTTCTACTATAGAGATTTAAGTGTCTTTTTATTTTTTATATGTCTGCCTACTAATAAAAACCGAAACAAATAAAAAGTGCAGATGTTTAGATTGCACTTTAGTATACACAATAAATGTTTATTACTCAATTATTGGTAATCCGTTATTTGTATTTTCCAAACCAAGAAGCCTTGTTTTACTGTTATCTATATTCAAAATATCTATTACAGCCTGCGTCTTACACTTTTCACAGGCAAGGTATTATACTTATCATAAGCATTTCCGGTGTTTACGTAACATAAAAACTCCTCCTAACATTTCATGTGTATCAAACATACATGTCAGGAAGAGTTTTGTGACAATATTGTTTTTAAACTTAATTTTTTACATACGGATAACCACCATTGTTACTTTCAAGGTCAAGTATCCATGTGTGTACACTATCCTGATTAAGCACATCCACTGCAGCTTGTGTTTTACACTGGTTCAGTGTAGCAGACATACAACCTTCGTATGCACCTTCAGCTGATTGTGTTCCTGTGCCTACAAATGTTTCTGTAGTAGTATCACTAATAACGCAGTTATACAATTTACCTGCGAAATTGTAATTTGATCCGTAACATACCTTACGTACCGAAATATTCCTTGCACTACCTACGCTACAGTAATTGGAAATCAAACAATTGTGCATAACCAATGCGGGTATTGCTTCATAATTATAACCTACTACGCCACCAGCATATATACTTGTCTGATTCGTACCTGTTGCATAAACTGTACCATCTATAACACTACTGTTGCTGATTTCTATGGTATATTTACCTACAGTAGCACTATACATACCACCTACATATACGGTCGTACCATTTGTTGCTGTACACTCTGCCTGTACATTAACATTATACAAATGCACATTGTTTATAGTAGCTGCATTATCCATATAGCCAATCAAGCCACCAACATACATAGAGCCGTTAGATGTATGCCTAAAATTACAATCGCGTAACTTTAAATTACATATTTGCACTCCTGCGGTTTTTACAGCTGTAAATAAACCTGTGGCACGTGAATAACTGTACGTAGAGCCGTTAGATGTATTTTCTATTTTTAAATTTGCAATAGTATGTCCGTTGCCGTCAAAAATACCTGCAAAATTAACGTTTGTACCTTCGGCTTTACCTATCCCACTATCCCAAACTATACCTGACATATCAATATCAGCATTTAATTCTACAGTGGCTCCTGCAAATGTCTTACCTGAATTTACCGCATCACGAAATGCACTTAATTGTGCCGGTGTACTTATTGCAAATACAAGTTTATTACAACGTTCGCAAGTGTCCGGAAAAGCTACACTGCCTTCTGCAAATTTGTGTCCTAAAGCTGTCCCCTTTGTTACGGGTTCGCTTAATAGCTCACCATCATCAATAACACCGTTATCATTTGTGTCATAACCCGTACAAATTGCGGGTGTTGTACACGTTGCCGGTGACCATGCACCGCCGTCATCAAGCGTTACATAAAAACGTACTTTACCTACCCATTTGCCCGGCGTAACGTTGTCTACTGCCATTGTACCTGCACTTGTGTTTTTACCAGATGCATCTAACACTTCTGTATCTGTCCAACGCCGTTTTGTTTGCGTTACGGTTAGCGGTAATGCTAACGTACCATCCTCACTATATAATTTCGCATCATCTAACGGAATTATACGTACATAGTGGGACGTACCGATTTCGCCAACAGCTTTCACTTCATACGGCATTGTTGCACTCTCTGATGTACCGTCCAATACAATATTTTTTGGCAATGTTACGGTATACGTTTCTGCACGTTCCATCTCAACGGTAACATCTTTGTATACAGATGCTGCCGTGTCTGCATTTGTACTATCATAGGCTACATTATATGTATCCGCACTAACTGTTGCCGACAACATCTGCGTTGCCAACGCTACTGCCAGTATACTGCCACATAGTGTTTGCTTACCTCTATGCTTACTACAAAACATAAAAACTCCTCCCAACTGCTACGCTTGTTTATACAAGTCTTATATGAATGTCAGGAGAAGTTTTTACATGTCTTTTTTATTTGATTAATTTAAATTTATTTTATGTACGGGAATCCATTGTTGTTATTTTCAAGGTCAAGTACCCAAGTCTTTGTATTATCTGTATTTAAAATGTCTACTGCATCTTGTGTCTTGCACTGTTCTGTATCAACCTGTAAGCAGTTTGTATAGCTGGGGGCTTTTACAAAACTTGAACTACTTACGTCTGTAGCAATTACTGTACCTGTTGTATCTTCCACACAGTTTACAATACTAATATCAGATGCTTGATATTTATTTACTATGTTACCAAGCGCATAATAATATGCTGCACCTACTGTACACGTTACGTTACATAACGAATTAGTGATCTGCATAGTTTTTTGCGGTACATACCCCACAAATCCAGCAAGATAACAACCTTTCTTGTCTACACTGTTACTTGCATATATACTGCTGTCTGTAACACTACAATTGTTTATAACAGAATTATTGTATGTTATACTTCCCGCAAGCAAACCTGCATATACATCTGAACTACTGCTAACATTATTGGCTTTAATATTAGACTTACGTACGTGTACATTTTGCAATACCGTTTCGTGCGAAATCAAGCCCGCTACAATTGCAACGTTATTATCAGCCCCGCTACCGCCATCGCGTGTATAGTCTATACTGCAATCTGTAAATGTGACATTTTTCACAGTATTATAATCAAGATAATTAAAGAAACCACAGCCTACGGCACTACTTGCGCTTGTTACTGTACGCGTTATATGTAAATTCTTAATTGTATGATTGTTTCCATCAAATGTACCGTCAAAGGCAGTGTAATTTTTACCTATACCGGTGTCCCATGGAGTTTCAGACATATCAATATCATCATTTAATTCTATCGTAGCTCCTGCAAACGTTGTGCCTGAATTAACGGCATCTCTAAATGCTGTTAACTGTTCCGGTGTACTTATTGCAAACACAGTCTTTTTACACCGTTCGCAAGTATCCGGAAATGCTATACTACCAACGGCAAACTTATGCCCAAGTGCTTTACCTTTTGTTATAGGTTCAGCTAATTTTTCATCTTCGCTTATAATGCCGTCATCATTTGTATCATAACCTATACAAGTCGTCGGTGTTGTACAAGTCGCCGGTGTCCAACTACCACCATCATCAAGCGTTACATAAAAACGCACCTTGCCTATCCATGTACCTGGCGTAATACTGTCTACTGTCATAGTTCCGTTTGTATCGTTGGCACCAGATGATGTTACAACCTCTGCATCGGTCCAACGGCGCTTATCAAGTGTTACGTCAAGATCAAGTGACACCGTACCATCTTCATTATACAATTTGGATCCTGCTAACGGTATGACACGTACAAAATGTGTTGTACCAATTTCACCTACTGCATTAACAGTATACGGCAATGTCGTGCTATCTGCGGAACCGTCTAATACTATACTTTTCGGCAATGTTACGGTATACGTTTCTGCTTTTTCCAATTCTACCGGTATGTCCTGATAACCTGATGCAACTGAACCATCGGCTGTACTGTCATAATTAACAGTAAATGTATCCGCACTGACAGTTGTAGTCAACATAGTTGCTGTCATTACTGCTGACAATACACTTCCGCACAATGCTTGCGTAATTTTATGTTTATTACACAACATAAAAACTCCTCCTAACGTTTACGTTTGTTATACGTATTTATACAAACATTATTTACATGTCACATGTAGAATTTTTGTGTCTTTGACGCATATTTACATATCTAACTGGTATACAAAATTTGTGCTACATTATCTACAACCTATGCTTATATACATATAGCCTACTCTTTAAGAGTAGGCTATAAACCGTAAAGATTTAAAACATCAATTCTGCTGTGTGTTTGTTGGAAGAACAGTTGCATTGTTGTTTGCGATCTCCTTGACGGATGTAACAAGTCCTGCAAGTCCCTGAATCTCGGACGGAATAATGATCTTTGTTGCTCTGCCGTCTGCTGCCTTGCCGAATGCTTCAAGTCCCTTGATAGCGATAACGCCGTCGCTCGGGTTGCTTTCGTTGAGCTTTACGATGCTGTCTGCGAGAGCCTGCTGTGTGAGTGCGATAGACTCAGCTTCGCCCTGCGCTTCGAGTATCTTCTGCTGTCTTACAGCGTCGGAGCGGAGGATAAGAGCCTGCTTTTCAGCTTCGGCTTTAAGGATAGCTGCCTGCTTATCGGCTTCGGCACGAAGAATTTTCGATTCCTTTTCACCTTCTGCAACGAGGATCTGCGACTTCTTTTCACCCTCTGCCTGAAGTATCTTTTCACGTCTTTCACGCTCTGCCTTCATCTGTCTTTCCATTGCGTCCTGAATCTCTCTCGGAGGGAGGATATTCTTAAGCTCGACACGGTTTACCTTAATGCCCCAAGGGTCGGTAGCAACGTCGAGGAGAGATGTGATCTTTGTGTTGATAACGTCACGGGAAGAAAGTGTTGCGTCGAGTTCCATTTCACCGATGATGTTACGGAGCGTTGTTGCGGTAAGGTTCTCGATAGCGCTCATAGGACGCTCAACGCCGTAGGTGTAGAGCTTTGCATCTGTGATCTGGAAGAATACGACTGTATCGATCTGCATTGTAACGTTATCCTTGGTGATAACGGGCTGCGGCTTGAAGTCGGCAACCTGCTCCTTGATAGAAACTTTCTTTGCCACCTTGTCGATGATAGGAACAACGTAGTGAGGGCCTGTTTCAAGGGTCTTGCTGAATGCGCCGAAACGCTCAACGATATAGACCTGAGCCTGCGGAACGAACTTGATACCGCTGATGAGGACAATGATAACGATGATAGCTAAAATAATAAGGACTGTTGCAATACCGGGCATAATGATTACCTCTCTATTTCAATTTTTACAAATTGTTTTAAACATAAATAGGCGTGGTTATACCACGCCTATTACACTAACTTTGGTATGTTATTACATAGCACCGATGCTTGGCGTTACGGGTGCGGTTGCAACCGCAGGTGCAGGTGCTACAGCAGGCGCAGGTGCTACGGCGGGTGCAGGTGCTACGACTGGCGTAGGTGCTACAGCAGGTGTCGGTGATACGGCAGGTGTCGGTGATACGGCAGGTGCAGTTGGTGCGTCACCAAATGCTGCAAGCTGTGCTGCTGCAGTATACTGTGCACCACCAATTGCAGGTGTTTCGGCAACGGGTACTGTACCAACACCTACTGCATCAGCCTGTGCAAGAAATGCTCTTGACGATGCCATAAGGTCATCTGTCTTCTGTACAAGGTCATCCTTATACCAAAGCTGATTGCTTCTTACTACCTCAACAGCCTTTTCAGCCGTAAACGGCGCTGCAAGCTGTTCAAGTGTTGGAATAAACTGTGCAATACCAAGCTGTTCACCGTTAAGTGCAATATACTGAACATTCTTAGCTGCCTGCATCTTATTGGGCTGCTGACCCTTTGTATCGTAACGGTAATCAAACGAATAGAACTTGCCAAACATTGAAGGTGCCTCGGCTGATGCGGCTGTACCAATTGTGGTAAGTCCAGCACTGAGTGCCTTGAAAAGCTTATCCTTAAGATGCTGTTCACGCACATCCCAATAGTACACCTTAAATTCCGCTGGATTGATAGGCTTTGTTGGGTCTTCTGTAAGCACTACGATAGGTACTGTAAAGAACTTTTCTGCTCTCTTTACAGCCATTTCGCCGGAAAGTTCAGTCTTTACAGGCTTAAGAACAGGGTTATCAGAATCCTTTGAAATATCAATGTGCATAGCTGCGGCTCTGATTGCAAGCTTTTTGCTGTACACCTGATACGATTCGGAAACTGCATCACAAAGCGGACAAGCACCGTCAAATCCCAGCGATTCGTTATGTAAACCGTTGATGCATCTGATATTTGTGTATGCCTTACCGTCTCTTACTGCGTGCTGATACGATACGCAAGGATTTTCAACCTCTACGCCGTCAGCATTTCTTGTTACAATAGGTGTTCTCGGAATATACACAATAAGCTGCTTATCTACGGGAACAGAAAATACTGGGAACGTTGCATCATCAGACTTTGCAAATGTGCTTGTGGGTGCCTCCTGTGCCTTAAGTTCAGCGGACATCTGTTCAATGAGTTTAGTATCTACTTTTCTTTTTACCATGTTATTACCTCCAAGTAATCTGTTTTCTGGTTTTACTGTTTTTACTGCTTTTTACTGTTTTTACTGTTTTTCTGTTTTTTCTGCATTTACTATTTATGACCTTAGTGTGTGCTTACTGTACACCTTGTTCACTGATAAACGCAACAGGTCCTTTACTGCGTAATGCATAAATATCATCATGACAGTCATACAAGCGTATAAGATCATCAACGTCTTTAACGCCTGCTACCTTTATCTGTGTAAATGTTACAGGATTGTCTATACGCCACTGTTTTTTGCGTGCGTAATCGTCACCGTCTACATACGGAAACGGGCGTCGTCCTGCGGCATCTGCGTCAGATATCACGACTACTTTACCAAAACGCTGTAATATACCTGATTTTACTGCACTTAGTGTCAAACCAAAGTTACTCATAGCACAAAATCCTTCTGACCTTAAAGATAGTGCATCAAAGAAACCTTCGACCAAATACACCGTATCTTCACCTTGCTGTACATACTTTATATACTGTTCAGCACCAAAGAACTGTGCATCTTTGACAAAGCCATACGTAGGTGTCATCACATATTTAGGTTCGCACGGTGCCCAACCAACCAGAGCTGCAACATTTCCTGCAAAATCCCTTATTGGAAACACATAACGACCCACTAACAACGAATAACCATCTTCACGCAGTACACCCCATTCGGAAAATGTGCTGTATTTTGCAGGGTTACACACCATAAGTAAATCCGCTACAGAATTTACCTTAAATATGCCCAGTTCTGTAAGCACCTTTCTCATTTTTTCAGACGTGTACTGACGCATAATCATTACGTTGTCAATAACGTGTTCATTAGAAAGTGCATCTGTAAGCGTATCACAAAAGTCTGTCAATTCATGACGTACCTGCTTGACTTTAATACGTTCATCAATAAGCTCTTGTGAAATACTCACCGCACTTAACCCCCTACGTTTTTATTACTTGTGTTTTCAGTGGTTACGTTTACTGTATTCGCACAACGCGGTCACATTAAGCGTGTTTTGTGTCAGCACCTAATAAATTTCATGTCTGCTTTTATAAAATTAATATCGTGTATATACACTACGTGATTATTTATCTACTGTACCATATACCATATACCTTTGCTAACACCAGTAAGCCAGTGTATTTCGTTTGGCAATAAGCTACGTAATTCCAGCATAGGCATTTGCATTATTTCAGTTATACACGCATTACGTAAGTAAGGGTATGTATCGCCAATGGCACGTATCACGCGACAACGCCATATATAATAGGCTTGCTGTATACATACACTTTTTGTTGTACGTACATGTCGTAACTCAGACAACACCTGCTCATAAGCGGTTAATTCATGCCGTATATAATCTAACTGCCACAATTCAGGTACATACACATCTGTTGCACCCTCTATAGACAAATGTAATCGCATGCGCGCTGTAAGTGTATTTTGCATTATTTGTGCTATTGGCAACACATCTACTGTTATACATGTGTTTCTTGCTATATCTTCAAGACAACGTTTCTGTTTCTGCTTTTTATGCGTGCGTGTATGCGAACATGCACGTATAGTAACTCCGTTAGACATGGTTTTTTAATCACAACCTTTTTAAATTTTGCTTTATGCAGTTACGCCCCTATGGTTTAGCACGGCATATTTGCGTGTACTTTGCTATCAAGAGCATAGTATTCCAGTTTTATCGGTCCGCCTTTACGCGGCATTACCGGCAAATTATTAGCTTGCAGTATCTGCGATACTTCTTCATCCGTCAATACTTTCACTACCTTTATTTCGCCTGCCAGTATCCATGTACCAAACATATTAGGATTAGTTTTGTATCTATAGTATCCGTGCGTCGGGACATGCTTAATATAAGCACATTTTGGTACAAACTTACCATTTACAAAACCATTACGGTCAGCTTCGGCTTGATAGCTTATTTGATCTGAATACTCGCAAATACACCAAACTGTATCAGGTTTCATCATTTCGATGCGACCAGATGTACCTTTTACGCCTATATGCGTGGCTAATGGATAATCACTTAAATGCCATGCGGGGCGATAGCATAACTCGCCAAGCCGTGATTTGACTTTACCGTTTGCAGTTTGTGTTCCACATTTAGCAGATACCCACGTACCTATAGGCGTAGGCTTGTCTGCATCTACATATAACGGAAAAATACACCCCTTATGTGACTTTGATACCCTGAAAAGTTTATATGCGTATGGCATAACAACACCGCTTTCCTAATTTTATAAAAGCAAGCATTGTGTCTGGCATACAAACCTTGTTTAACTAAATCTCGGTCTTATAAAACTCAAAACCGTCTGCATCTGCATAAAAATTTTTGTACGGAAAATTGTTGCCATAAAGGTCTATTGCCGGTATGCCTCTTATTGTTACATCAGCTCTCGGTTTCTCCGGTAAGATGTGTCCAAATGCATCCGGATTATTTTTATTATGACTTAAAACTTTTTCCGTAAACTGTTCCCATGTATATTTGTCGGCATACTCATCATATATTATAAAAGCACCGGTATCATACAGCGTTTTAATATCCGCCACGCTTTGTATACTCGGATATGCCTGAAATATTGGTTTCCAACCTACGCTTGTCTTTGCTATTTCTATTTCATAGCCCCAACATGGCGTATCAGTTAACGTATAACACCCTTGAAATTTACTTTCAGCTACTGCTTTATCTGCAGTAAGCATATAATAAGTAGTTCCCAAACGCAACATCCTTTCTATATATTGTGGTTATGTGGCGCTTAAATACAGCATATTGTATGTTGTACTCGTACAACATACAATTAGTCTATCAAATACAGGTACTCTGTCATGTGTTTGTGTTCGTAATAATTACACGTCACAAATCTACTCGTTTCTGCTATACACTTACAATCAGGTACCGGCGGATTATACTCGCTTATGTAAATCTTATGGTGCTTTCGTGCTTCCTGTAACCACTCTACAAAGCGTTCATGATCAAATTTACCATACGCTGTCTGTCGTGTATTCTGATACGGTATATCACAATACACTACTGCGTTATCCGGTATTTCAATCTCCGTATAGTCTTTACAATACGTATCTACGGGATATGCATCCAGCACAGGTTTTAACTTTTGTAAGGCAGCACATCGACATAACCGCTCATAATGCGGTAAACGTAATTCTTTCATCGGAGTATTTTTTAACTTCTCCGCAGGTAGTTGCTCTTTTATCATAGCCCAACGATATGCAGGTTCAACAGCACTCGGCGGTAAATACACCGATTGCTTTAATATCTCCGCTAATTCGTCAGCGTTACCTGTACCAAATACTGTTTTATGCAACACTTCTTTATACGGTGCTACAGCTTTGCTGTAACAATAGTCTACACCATTATTACTAAAACTATAGCATAGACGTACACACATATCTTCCGTTTTCAATCTGTTAAATGTTTCTTTATTTACAAAAGCACGCGGTTCTTCAAGATTACAACCACCATTTATACAGTCTATAAAATATTGTGCTGTCGGCAACCTGTCATTCATTATAAAATGTGTATAGTTACCCGATAGCAGTGCTGCATGTGTAACAGAACCACCGCCGCAGAATAAATCAACAAAATATTCTGCCGGCGGTATATTTGCAAATAACCAGTCAACTATAGACGTCTTACTACCGCAATACGGTAATCCATAAGAGGGATGCTTCAATTATTAGACACCCCCTGTTGTGCTTTAGGTATGTATATTACCTTATAATCTGCCGGTATATACTTTGTAGGGCAATACTGATTATTTGTGGGTGCGTACCAAAAAGGTGTCTTAAACTGGTATGACGCAGGATACTTCACAAGCAATATTTCCTGTCCATTACATACAAAGGATATTTTGCTGCCAATCGGCAATTTTGCCAAAGGTATTACAGATTTTTTCATTGTGTTATACTCTCTACAACGCTTGCGCCATGCCTGTGCAAATTCGGATGTTGTCGGTGTTAACAAATCAAGTATGCTATCCGGACATTTGCTTTCACAAGGTCCTTCCGTTTCGTCCATATCCTTATATCCAAAATCGTAACCTTGCGCTTTGTTTGATGCTGTTAGCACAATAGCTGCAAATACTTCATGTCTACCCGGGCTTGTAATCTCTACAGCCGCATAATAAACTGTACCTATCATTACTGATTTTAAAACTCTGTATTTTACCTGTTTCTCTACGTTTTCACAATTAAGCAGAGCGTCACATTCCGCTTTACGATCAACTGTACCGTTAGCTTTATAATGTGTTGCATTTGTAAATGTCCAACCCATAAAAATTCCTCCTTGAATACGCACATTATCAATGCATAATACTATTTCTGCATTATTTAGTGCTTCTTTTATGTTGTACGTATGTCACCGCTTATACAAAATGTGTCTGTTTACTTCGCATCAGACAACAAACCTGTAAATATGTGTTTTACAACCTCTATTGTCCAACCATCGCCGCAAATGTTATATACTTGTCCTGGTGCAATATTATCAGTTTTATACCACTCAGGTATCGTCTGTAATTTACGATACTCATTTGGTGTCAGCTTACGACAACGCCCGTCTATGTACACCTTGACCTGCCTATTTCCACCACGGCAACTTGTCAAGGTAGGTGCTTTATAGTATTTGTTATAAACTCGCTTGATTATATCGTGTCCGTTTATGTCAAGTGTTGCACATACACGCTTATCATCACCGTGATAAACATACGATACGTTATAGAAATATTTCTCATCTACGTTATTTTCCAATACGTCATTCAGCACAAGTGTACTTTCCGTTGGTAATGTTTTTATAGGTATATTCGTCCAATACAAACGTTTTCGATCCTGTGCCGAAAATACAGCACTGTTTATTAACATAGGTTCTACTTCAAGCAACCTGCTCATTTCTGTAATATCTGCCTTTTTAGAGCTGTTTACATTTTCAACAAAGAAATAAACATCGGGGTTATTGTGCTGTCTTATGTACTGCAAAATATGCATACAATTGTAAAACAAACCAGATACACCCTTTAAGCCATTATTATATTCAGGTCTGCCTGCTGTCGCAGAAGAAAGCGACCTACACGGACTACCGAACATTACCAAATCAATTTTTGGCAGTGTTGCAAGAAATTCGTCAGTTATCTTCGTTACATCGCCAATTTGTATTGTATTTGGAAAGTTATACTGTGTCACTTTTATTGCGTTCTTTTCTATTTCCGATGCATAGTAATGCTCCGGAACTATTCCTATTTCTTTTAATGCAATCTGTCCACAAGACATACCATCGCACAACGATAGTACATTCATTGTTGTTACACACCCTTTCTATTCATAGGCAGACTGTTGATAATATGTGCTATCACATCACACGTCCAGCCATTACCCAACATCTTATATGCCTGACAATCACTGACCGGAAATACATAGTTTTCAGGAACTGTCTGCAAACGCTTACACTCTGATACTGTCAGTTTTCGTATTATGTAATATCCGTCAGCAAGTTTTATTGGATACTGCTTGTCCTTTATCGTTACCAAACCATCCTTGATTGTATATACAGTATTTGGCTTATCCTTTGTGCCTGTGCATGCATTATTCCCGTGTGGTAATAGTAGAAAATTATTGTATCGCCAACTACCGTTAGCTGTTAATGTGGGTGCTTTAGCATATTTAATGCCGTCGGCATTGTAACCGTGCGGAACTTGAAAAATTGCCGGTGCGTCCGTCAAAGCACTTTGCTTTTTCTTCAAAGAATCTTTTTCTGTTTGTACTTGTACAGGTACTGCATATAACCCCGTATTTGCACCTAAACCACCGCCATTTGCTGTTTGTGCTACGGCTTTACCATCTACCGAATAAACACGGTAACCTTGACCCCCATTGGCTATATCACATACTTTAACAGGCGTTGCTACACACGTACGTTTATCTACGTTATTGCCTACTAAATTACGTATCACATCTTTATAGCAAGTTGCACGCAGACACTGTGCTTTTTTATCTGCTGTAGTATTTAGAGATATTTCATCTGTGTTATCAAGAATGTCTTTCAATAAAATATTTCTGTCTTCGGGCTGTTCTACAAAGACCTGTTTATATATTCCGTCTGTATTACGTACACCAACCCAATACAAACGCTGACGTTTTTGTGCTGAAACTAATGCTGAATTTATGCACACCGGTTCAAACCCAAATGTTTTTGTGATACTATCGCGTATAGCCTGACTCATAGACTTGTTGTTTTCGTATATAATGTACTTAGGTTGTGCCTCGTTAAGTGCACGTACATACTGCGAAAACAACTCCCAACCAAGTCCACTCGCTACGGTTTCCCTATTATTTTTCTGTGCAATGGACCAGTATGTACATGGTGAACCGCCTACGAGTATATCTACACCCTTGTACTGCTTAAAATCAGCTTGAAACACATCACCATGTTCCTGTATTTGTGGAAAGTTGTACAGCGCTGTTTTTACAGCAAACTTATCTATTTCATAAGCATCATAGCGATCTACAACAAGTCCGGCTTTCTGCATAGCAATCATGCCACATGCCATGCCATCAAATAAGCTCAATACGTGCATTTGTCTGTTTCCCTTTCATCTGTTTGTGCGTACGCACTTTCCCCGACATACGGCAAATACGACAAAATATGTGATATAACGTCTACTGTCCAACCGTTACCGATAAGTTTCTTGGCTACATTCGCACTTACCGCATCCGTATATCCATCCGGTAATGTTTGCAGACGTTCATACTCTCTACGTGTATAATACCTGTACGGTAATTTGCGGTTATACACATCCGGATGTCTCCCCTGCGGCATAGGCGTTAGTACATTGTCTTTCTGCACCGTTGTTAAACAATTAGACTTGTCCGTATTAGTACTGCGCACTTCTAAGCATTGTGTCAATGGAACAGTATGATCATAATCTTTACGGTGACCATCTTCTGATAAACGTCTGCCTACTATAGTCGCTTTATTCAACGGTCTTCCGCGCACGGCTGCCGGGTGGTCAAATGTTATATCTTCCAGTATCTCAGATAGTTTTATTTTTCTATCTTCTGGCTGCTTTACATTTGGTATATTCGTCCAATATAGGCGTTTACGCTGTTGTGCTGACACCAATGCCGAGTTTATCTCTATAGGTCCTACACCTAACTGCTCCGTAATGTACGCTCTTATCTTGCTTGACATACTCGAATTATTTTCATACAAAAAATAAGTTGGTTTTGTTTCTCTCAACGCACGTACATACTGCATAAATAGTCTTCCACCCTGTCCGTCAGGTGTTGTTTCACGCTTGCCGTTGGCACAGGACCAGTATGTACACGGCGACCCGCCAATAAGCAAATCTGGATGTTCATACGGTAAATCTTTCGCATAATCTGCATTAAATACATCACCATAATGCGTTATATCAGGATAGTTGGCTTTTGACACTTCTACGGCAGACAACATTATTTCATAAGCCGTATATGTATTTACAGGTATACCTACTCGTTCAAGTGCTACCCTACCACAACTTATACCGTCAAATAACGACAATACATTTATAGGATTTTGTGTGTTATTCTGCATCTGCCAACCCCTCCATAAGATGCACTATAACATCAACCGTCCAGCCATCGCCTAATACATCTGCTGCTTCTGCATACGACAAACACTTCGTATATCCTACCGGCACTGTCTGACAACGTTCAATTTCTTCCCGATTTAACACCCGTATGCCGTCAAACACATCTATACCCTGTATATCCATTGGTATATCTGTGGCTTTTACGTTGCCGATGTTTCTGTCATAAAAATCTTTACATGCATTAAAATGTGCTTCTGACTTAAACACAATATTAATGAATTTACGCTTATAACTACGATAAAACAATTTTATCGGCGTTGTGTTCGGGCGACTATGCGATACTAACAGGCAGTACGCTTTTTTATTGGGTACATACCCATCTGTCAGTACGTCCTGTAAATCCAACGAGTGTTTTGTATGTCCCTTTTGCTCACATTGCGGTATGTTCGTCCAATAGTAACGCTTTCTGTACGCAGGAGCATAGTCTTTACTATCAATAAAAATCGGATCTACACCAAGCATATCTGTAATAGTATCTCTATCGGTATCTTGCATACCTGCCACATTTTCCATCAAAAAGTACCGCGGCTTTATTTCCTGTAATATGCGATAACACTCAAGAAACAACCCCGATTTCTTCGGGTCTAACATACCTATCCGCTTATCTGCTGACATAGCACCTGAAAATGTTTGACATGGACTGCCAAACATTACTAAATCAAACGTTTCTGTAAAATCGCCATATTGTGTATGTAACGTCTGCGTTTCTGCATCATAGCTTATTTGCGTAACATCGCCTATCTCTACCGTATTCGGATAATTGGCTTGCGTTACCTTTATTGCATGCGTCTTTATTTCCGCTGCGTAATAAGTTTTTACCGGTATATTAAGTTTGGTAAGTGCTATTTGTCCGCACGACATACCGTCACATAAAGACAACACCGTAATTGGCTTATGTCGTACCATCTTATTTATAATGCTTGTCATCTGTACACCCCTTGCATACGTACCGTGTAGATTTATGTGGAAAACACGGTGGAAAATTGTGAAAAATTGTGTAAACTGTATTTGTACATAGTTGTTCTCTTTACTACAATGCGTGTACATTGTCTTGAATAAAATAAAATAACCGTCAGACTTTTTAATGTGTCTGACGGTTATTACTGTTGTTTGCTTATTATTTGTTTTGTGTACCATTACGTGATTCTACCGGATACGCTCTGACGTGTTCTACACGCATAAACTCACTCAAATCATAGCGTACTTTGCCTCTTATAAAGTATGTACCCTCTTTTACAGTATATAATTTAGTTTTACGTACGGCACTCAATACTGTTTGTGTTACACCGTTATTGTCCTTTGTTTGCATATACGCAGACGTTACGCACTCTGCACTACTATCTATATCACAGATAACCATTGACATAAATGCATTAAGTGCTGTTACGGCTATTACCGGATACTCTTTTGTCCTTTTTATACTTGACATTTTAACACGCCTTTCTCTGTACTATCAGCAATGCATACACTTTAATTTTGTACAGGTATTATATATGCTTGTGCCGTAGCGGTATTTTTAAACCAATATGCAGTTTCAAAATTACACGTTATAATGCGTGTGCCATTGCGTACATCTATGTATTCCTGCCCTATTATATTCTTAAATACCGTTGTTATACGTACTTTTTTCAACACAAAACCTATTTCATCTACAACATACATATCTGCAATAAGTGCTTTTCCTTGTGCTGTGTCAACATCAAGCAATACTATTGCGTGCTGTGCTGTTATTTGCCACTTTGCCCAAACTATGTATTCCGTATCTGTACAATCTAACATCCTTTACACACCCCATGCATATTCTTACGTCTATTTCGCACGCGATAAACAGTTGGCATACCCTGAAGATAAAACACATCTGCTGCATAAAGATAATAACGCTTATGTGCTACACACACATAAAGAAAACCTTTAGCATCGACCTGCAATTTTGCTGTACGTACGTTATCTAAATAAAATTCTGCATCAGACGCCAAATACATTTCCGCTATCTGAACCATTTTTACGGTCGCATCAATGGCAACCAATACTAATGTATCGTCTGTTTGCTCACGTTCCCAAAAAGCTTCTACTTGATATACTGCCTTTGTATTATCCAACATACTACACAACCCCTTTGTTAAATATACTATAAAAACGCTTGTGTCTGTATATTATATATATATAACATAATTCACACCGCTACTTCAAATTTCGTAGGCGTCGCATCATACTTATAATCTGTTACAAAAACACTTTCAGGCGTAAATGCATAAAAATCGGTAATTGCATTATCAAGTGTAACCTGTGGCGCTGCATAGGTTTCTCTTGATAACATCTGACGTACAATAGGCAAATGCCTATCATATATGTGTGCATCTGCTATAACGTGTAGCAGTACACCAGGTTTTAAGCCATTGACTTGTGCAAACATCATTACTAATAATGCATACTGACACACGTTCCAGTTGTTAGCTGTCAACATATCCTGCGAACGCTGATTTAATATAGCATTCAACCTACCATTCTTTACACTAAATGTCATACTATATGCACACGGATACAAGTTCATTTCATGTAAATCCGCATGATTATAGATGTTTGTCATTATACGTCGGCTATTCGGGTTGTTTTTTAAATCATACAATACACGGTCTACCTGGTCAAAATCTCCTTCAGGATATTTATGCTTTACTCCCAACTGATATCCGTATGCTTTACCTATAAAACCTGTGTCATCTGCCCAACTGTCCCAGATATGTGAGTGCAAATCGTTTACGTTATTTGATTTTTTCTGCCATATCCACAACAATTCATCCACGGCATTCTTAACGTTCGTTTTACGTATTGTCATTAATGGAAACTCTTCTGCAAGATTATACCTATTTGTCAGCCCGAAAACACTTAATGTATGTGCAGGTGTGCCGTCCTGCCAATGTGGTCTAACTTCGGCATCTACGTCCCAAACACCACAATTTAAAATTTCATGTATGTTGTCAATAAAAATTTCGTCTGCTTTTGACATATATAACAAATCCTTTCTATTACTAATTACATATATTATTGTGCATTGTGTCTTGTGTTACAACTTTATGTTTAATGTCGGTATATAAAAGAAAACGCTCGAAGATGTATCTTCGAGCGTCACGCAATATTTATCACCTGCTTACGTAGGCGTACCTACATACATCCACACATGATTGCCGTATGCATATGCAAGCTTATATGCCAATCCAGCATCAGTGAAATTATCGTAACAATTAGGCGCTTTGCCAGAAGTCGTTACTTGATTATCTAATGTTTTTGGCATATTTTTAATTGTATCAGTATTTGTGACCGAATTTGATGCAATTCCGTTCACAAAATTATGCTTGGCATTTGTATAATAAGTGCCGGAAGAAGTTGATGAATAATAAGCCAAACTACAATCCAAGAACACACCTGCTTCCCACATTTTCTGTCTCTGTGCTAAATTCAGTTCGCATCCTGCAGTATAAGCAGTGGTCATAGCACTCGGCTTGTATCCCGAATCAGGACCTTTGCCGACATAATCACCGAGCCATGCATCAAGAAACGTTTTTGTCACAGGCGCTGCAACGCCGCTGGAAAAATCACTTGAACCGGAAATACTTTGTCCATTGCCGCCCGTGGGTATGCCGCTATACTCTTTATATCTTGACCAAGTTCCTGTCCACTTCTCTGTCCTTGTTACAGAATCGATATCAAACTTGACAGCATACTGTACCCAAACCATATTGCCCGTTCCGTCATCGAAACCGTAATAACAAACCTGAACATGACATTTCTCTATATCAATATAAGACGTTGGGCGATCCGCCGTCAGATACCAGCCTTTACCGCTGTAAGTCGTAGTATTAACGACTGTCGCTGTGACACCATCTACTGTCTCAGAACTGCCATAAGACTTATCTGTTTTTGAATCATTTTTACTCCACAACCACCATGTCTCATCGACCTCTTTGTAATTGATTTGATCAGGAACTTTGTCAATATTAACGTAGTTAAACTGAATGCAATAATCACGATAAGCAGAGGGAATGTCTTCGTAATTAGCCCACGTTGTTCCAACTTTAATTGTTTCGTTAGGTGTTTGTTGATTCAACACTTTTGTATTCACATATATAGTGCCGTCAGGCATTACTTTTAATGTATCACCATCAACTTTTACACAACCAGGTTCATCCGCCGTTGATATTGGTAACGATGTAAGTACATCAGATGTATTTGCTTTACTGTCAAGTGCAGTTTGTACATCTGTAAGTGTCGTTTGTATGCTCTCTATCAATGCTTTTGTACTCGTTGCATCTGCTTCAAGGTCGTTTACTTTAGTCTCAAGTGCTGTTGCACTACTTGTTAGATTTGTTACAGTTTCGGTTAACTGTAATACTTCGGCATTAATCGTATTATAATTATCCGTTACAGTATTACTAAGCGTTGTCAACTCAGAACTTAACTGTGCTTGTACTGTTTGCAAATCCGATACTGTGCCTGCGGATAACGTATCAAGTGCATTTTGCAATGCGGTTACACTTGCACCGTTGGTATCAGTTGCCGTTTTAACGGTTGCTATGAGTGCATCAAGATTACCTATTGTTTCACCTGTTGTATTCTTATAGGCTTCATAATCCGCATCCAAGGTACCTAAAGCCGTATTAAGCTTATTTACTACACTATCGTTTGCTTGTGTATAATCTGCATAATTGCTTGCAAGATCGTTAAGGTTACTGTTTATACCACTTACAGTTTGACTGTTTATTTGCTTATATTCATTATAGGCATCTGTAAGACTGGTAAGATCTGCACTTATAGACGTTACATTGCCTGCCAATACTGTATTTGCATCATTCAAACTGTTCACATTGGCATTTGTTGTAGTGATAAAACTATTCAATGCATTCGTGGTGGCATCAAGTGCGGTTTCCTGCTCCGTTATACTTGCACGCAATGTTTCAGTTACAGTTGCTTTCGCTGTTTCAATAGCCTCTGTACGATTTGTCGTTTCAGCAGACAACGCTGTAATCAAATTATTTACATCCGTCTGCACTGTTGCATCAAGAGAATCTACCTTATCAGTCAACAAGGTTGTCAAATCAGCGTCTTTTTCGGACATAAGTGCAATAAGCACTTGTTTTGCGTCTGTTAGTTTTGTCTCTTGGTCTGCTATATCCGCATCGAGAACTGCACGTAACTCTGTTATTGCATTATTTATTGTTTCACTATTAGTAGTATCACTATTCTGCAAACGTGTTAAAATATCCTCAACGTCTGCACGTCTACTTGCATCAACGGCATCAATAGCATCCGTAAGTTCACTTACAACAGCAGCTTTTTGTGTTGTTATAAGTGTTTCAAGTGCTTCACGTTCTTGTGATAACCTTGTTTCAGATGTATTCAAGGCTTCCGTAAACTTATCCTGTAACGCTGTGCGTAGTGTAGCTATGTCACTTGTTGTAGCGGTACTATCCTCCGCTAATGCATTTTCAAGGGCAATAATAGCATCGTTAAGTTCTGCAGTGGTATTATCTATACGCTTGTTAAATATTGTTTTAAGCGTATCTGCAAGTTCGGCATCGCTACTATCTATAAGTGCAGTCAAATTTTCACGTTGTGTTGCCAAATTCTGTTCCTGTGCGGTAACAGATGTTTCCAAAGCATTCATAAGATCAGCTTGCACTTGCCCTGCTGTTGTATCTATAAGATCAACAAGCATCGTCTTCTGTTCTTCGAGTTTTGCTTGCTGTGCAGTAAGATCTGTATCAAGTGTACTTATAAGCGTATTAACGGCAGTATTTACAGTTGCCTGTTCGGCATTCGTATCATCAAGCAATTTACGCAGTGCATCAATAGACTTCTTTGTATCTGCGTCCAAGTTGTCATAGGTACCTGCAAGTGTATCTATATAATTACGCAAATCGTTTGCGGTTGCAGTAGTTCCGTCCGCAATACTTGCTTCAATATCTGTTTTTAACGTTTTAAGTGCATCAATCTGTTGCTGCGTCATTGTATCTTTAAGAGAACTCTGCAACGCTTCTATACTCTTAATACGTTCTTGCAATGCTGTCTGTACATCTGCAAGACTGTCAATTGTTGCAAGATTTGTACCCTGCAAAACGTCTTCAAGTGCACTCAATTCAGCTTCGTGTTTGTCTAACTGTGTCTGTAGCACATCATACAACCCGTCGTCATTGTCCGCTTGTTGTTTGTCAGACGCACACTCAAGTGCAGTTTCAAGTGCGTTTATCTGTTTCTTCAAACTCTGTTGTGTTGCAGACATATCCGCATAATTAGCCTGCAATGTTGCCAAAATATCTGTATAATCTTGACTGTCTGATGTTTGCAATGTCTTGTACAGGCTTTCAATGGCATCTGCTTTTGTGCTTATACTGTTATACAGTTTTTCACACTCTGCCACATAACTTGCTGCATACGTATCAAGCTGTGTTATAATAGACTTAAACTCAGCACTATCTACAATATTTATGGATTCTGTCAAGGCTACACGCTTATTTGCAAGCAAGGTATCAATATCAGCATATTTCTCTTGTAATGTACTAATAAGCTCTTGTTGTGCTGCAACCGTTTGTTCAAGTGCTTTGAGTGCAGTTTCTGTTGCCAACCCCGTTGTCTGATTATATTTATACTGTTCCGCAACCGAATTTAACTGCTTATCAAGCAACTCAGAAACCTGTTGCATAAGTGCATCCTGCACATCTTGTGTTTTTAAACTCTGTACAACAAGTTCAGTTGTATTTACAAGTGATTGCTTGTACTGCGTCAATTGAGTTAATTCTTCTTCAATTTGTGCCTTGTACTCTTTTAACGTTGCCGTATCTGCACCATCAATAAGCATATTAGCATTACAGTTATCAAGTTCACGTTCCAAATAATTTGCACGTGTTGTTACTAAGTTGTCAATTGTTGTCACGTTGGTAACGTAACTCTCAGTTGCATCAGGTGTTACACCGTCTGCTGTAAGTGTACTATTATATAACTGATCTATAACTGTAATCTGTTGCTTATCATATTCCTGCACCTGTGTTACTAATTCCATTTTACCTGTTGACGGGAAAAATGCATAGTAACTGGTTCCTACTTTGTACAGCGTATTTGCTGAATTTTTTAAATCATCACGATTAATTTCTGCAAGTGCTTCGACAGAATCAAATTCTACAACTTGCACGGCGGTTGTACCTATAGGCTTTTGCGAACAACCTGCTAACATTGTTACCGCAAGTACTGCTGCAAGTGTACGTTTTATATTTTTATTTACTGTATACCGCATAAACAACACCCTTTCTGCTTATTATACAATAACTTGTATTCACTTACACAACAGTACCTTTGTGTCTGACAATTAAGTTTCATGTTAAATAAAAACACCGTATAAGTATTTTCTATAACTTATACGGTGTTGAATATTTGTCTACGTGTATACACTACGCACTCTGACACGCCTACCCCTAAAAGAGTGGGCTTTACGCACTATTATAATAAGCAGAATATGCACTATCATGTACACAAAATGTATGGCTGTTTTAGATTGTGTACCTGCTGATAATGCATATAACTCTGCTGTGTACATAATAACACAAATATCTGCGGTTTGCAAGTTTTATTTATAAACAATTACGAAATGTCTGCTTAAATGCTGTATACAGCGGTTTTTCAGGACGTGTATCGTAAACGGCAAAACATACAGTATCAAAAAATTTCGCATAATTTTGTACATACAACACGTCATAGAACATTTTAGCTACTGTAATAGGGGCATTACCGAATACACCACAACCCCATGCACCCAAAACAATATTGTTTATACGATTTTCAACTGCAATTGATAACAGTTTTACACAACGGGCATACATTTCAGCATCTGCTTGTGGTTTCTGTATTAAATTTAATCTGCGTTTATCCACCGCAGGTGCTGTTATTACGCTACACCTAAATGGATAGTCCAAAAACCTGCCAAACGCATCACGAAAAACTGTAACTGTCGGTGTGTACAACATATAATCCGTTAATAACGGACTGTTACTGTTATGGTTGGTGTCATACATAACTTGGGCCGTTTTGCTACCTATTGATTGATATAGTGTTGATGCTCGACACAAACACTCTTCCTGTGCATTAGCACCACTCAAAAACCCACCACCCGGACACCATGCCGATGCAAAATTAAGTACAGCAGTTCGTGTTTTATCTTTAATACAGCGTTTTGCAACAGCAAATGCATCATCATTATAAAGATAGCACTTTGTCTCCACTTTACTGTGTTTGGGTTTTACCTGCGTCACATCGGGTATTACACCTTGTGGATATAAAATCACTTTACGTGTATCTGCAAAATTCAAGTTTACGGTGTTTCCGGCGTCTGTTACATACGTTGCATTTTTACTCTGCAACAACTGTAGTGTTTCCTGTGCTTGTTCATAGTAATTTTGCAAAACTACAACCCCTTTTATATAGTATAGACTTGTTTCTTCCGTATTTATTCCGTACACACTCATATATCTTAATACGGCAGTATTGTTGTAGGATCCGCCGCAGGTGGCAATTCACCACGACGGCGATATTCAGCTAATTCTGCTGTCTTACGTCTGCCCTCTACACGGCGCTGACGGGCCTTTTCGCTTTCAATACGTTCACAGCACTTCGCATACTCTTCCGGACTCATAAGATACTGATCATCTTCGTAAGTCCAGTTTTCCGGAAGAAACTGTGTATTCATGCGTTCACCTGTACGTGAATCGATAACTATATGTCCTTTACCCTCGATATTTGCATGATATACCGCAATGTTTTCACGCTGCCTACGTTCAAAATCAGCCGCTTTTTGCCTATCCAACTCTGCAATGGCTTCTTCCTGTTTCTTCATATACTCGGCATGTACACGCATAGATTCATAGGGTGTACCTGCCTGTATTACGGTCTGCCCGTCATTTGTTGTGACTTTTTCAAACCCGTAGCTTTCCATGTTCTCATGGAACTCACGCTCTTGCTCTTTTTCCTGTTTGAGTGCCGCTTCACGCTTTTTTATAAACTCCGCACATTCGCGTCGCTGTCTAATTGGACTTGTTTTCCAATTAGATCGTGGTTGCCAACTGCCATCCGGACGCTGCCGATTGTGCCTAATGAGGTTTTCAGTTTTCACATCTGCAAGACAACGTTCAATTGTTGCCATACGTGCCGGTGTACGCTCTGCAATAATACGCTCATAATTACTGTAATCACAAGTTAAATATGGCTGATTTTTGCTCTTATACTTGTTATACAAACGTTTCATATACGCTGTAGGTATATCATTACCCTCTTCGTCTTTATCAAAATATTCGGGTTCGAGTATAGGTCTATATTCTTTTTTACGTTCTGCTTCGTAGTATTCTCTCGTATAATCATCTACGGTATACGTGTTCGTATCACGTAAATTTGCAGGTTCCGTCGGAAATTCTGCAAGTTCCACCAAACGTTGTAACGGTATGCTTGTACACTGTGCTCCGTCCATAGTGATATCATCGCCAACAAGTCGCAACTGTATACAACTACAACCGTCAACGTCATCAACAACACGCATAAGCTGATACATAGGTATAGTACCGTCAAACTGTATACGTACACCGGCATCCTTAATAACAATTTCATGTTTACGGTCAAGGAATGCTGCTCCAGGATAATCCTGTCCTTTACACATAAGCCCCTGACCTATTTTTGAACGTGTTACCTCGGCTTTGTCATCACTGTTTGGCTTTATTACACCAAGTTCCTGCAAACTTACATCAAGGAAATTTGCGGACAATGTAAAACCCGGTACACCACCAATACAACCTTTTGCATGCTCCTCAAGATTTCCAAGCAGTTCTACCTTCATATCCAACGGCATAACACCGCCTACTGCTTCTTCAATGTAATTGTCGAAACGTTCAGCACACTGCTCTACAGATGCTTTTACATCACAATCAAAACCGCGACGTACAAGTTGTGCTACAATAGGAAATTTCATACCTGAACCGAAAAGCACACGGTCTTCATCCGGCACGGGTGACTCAAACTTTGCGGCAACAGGATATGCTACAGTAAGCACTGGACGTTCCGGAAGTGACTCCCCAATATATTCAACAACTGCGCCATCACGCATCATACTTGTCTTCACGGTTTTTACCGTTGTAACCCATGTGAGAATCATTGTTGTATCTTCGAGCCACTGACGTACGTGTTCTTCTACCGGTACAAACTGATCATTAGCATTTTCAGCTTTCGCAGGTTTTGTATTGGCACTTTTCGGTACAGGCATACGTAATCTTAACGCCATTGTATGTACGGTAAAACGCTTAATACCACGCTTTGACGGTATATAACTACGTTCATCATTCTTTGCAGCAATAAACGGCGCTATTGCACGAACATACTTATCAACAGCATCAGCATCAAGGGTTGTATCCTTACATGCCTGTGTATATACAGCTTTCAGCTTGTTAATATTGCAGTCTTCATCAGGACGGATACGTGCATACATGCTATATTCATGTAATCTGCCCTTTTCTTCAAGATTACCGCGAAATGCATTTTTTATATCAGATACATAACGTTTATTTTCCTCGGCATCCATAGTATCAAGATTTTTAGTTTCTTTTGACATAAATTCGCCATTTACATCAAAAGTATACTCAATAACCTCTGAATACTTGCAATACTTATCAAGTTTGCCTACGAGATTTCTGATTTTGCTTAATGATCTTACGTCCATAAATTTATTTTCCTTTCCGAATTTGTTGACTTACATATAAACGGTTTTTTTCATTAAACACTACATATACGGTACCGATACAAAAGTCAAGCGTTTTTATTTGTTTTCTACATAACTAACAAATAAATCTTTCAAATTTGTGCATTATGCTTGCTTTCCTTGCAACTGTTGTACAATATCTTTACCAATTACATTTGACAACTGTTCCATTTCTTGTGCGGTCAGGTCCTTATACAAATCGCAATAGAACTTATTTCCTTTAACATCTGTGACATACGCACTACGTTCTAATAGTTCTGTTGACATTGCTTTAAGTTTCTGCAACTTTAATGCACACGAGTTCAAAAATATTACATTCATACGGTCCACATTGTCAACCTGTTGCAGCAAATCATTACAGTATTCACGTAATAAAACATAACAATCAAGGCTATCTTGTATATAATTTAGCGCTTCTTCTGTTTGTTTCGTCTTTTGTAGCTGTACTGTATCCTGTATACTTTGTGCGGATCTGCGCAAATCCACTTTTTGCAATGCAATACGCTTACTATACGCGCATATCTTTGTATCCATTTTACTAATAAGCTCTTTTAATGCTTTTTTATCAAGAGAAAAACAACCCACAATTACCACTTCCACATATAATTATTACATAAGATGCGGTTTTTATGGGCTGTTTCTTTTTACACCATTGCTATACGCTACGTACTTTATACCATTTGCTGCAATACACTAATCAAATTTTGCGTTGCACCCGCTACAGGTAATTTTGCCCAGTTAATATCATTGGTTGACAACCCATATAACCCGTCAAGATACGTCATGTGTCCACTAAATGATTTTGTGTCAGTTCCAGTTATTAAATACTGTGCACGACTTAACATAGCAACGCCTTTTTCACTTAACGGTTTTGTGATCTTTAAAGGTGTCTCTGCATTCGGATTAAGTGCATCAAGCATCAATAACGTACTGCTGCTATTTGCCATATCGCCTGTCACACATACGTATACTGTTGCCTGTCCAAGAACGTCTTCAAGCAAATACAAATTGTTAAAAGGACAATCTATTACAACTGCGTTATACTCGTGTTGGTAAAACAACTGCAACTGTGCCTGTTTAAGCTGTTCGTCTTCCAATGCATAGTTAGGTAACGATACTATACTATCAAATGGTATCTCAGAATCAGAGCGAAAAGCAACTGTACGCACATTTCTACCTGATTTTAACGCACCAAGACCGTTCTGTACTATGTTTGATGAACAAGAAAGTTCATCAATTGACAAATAACAGAGACTGCCACGAAACTGCGTATCAAAATCAACATATAATGCAGGTACTGCACTTGCAAAATGCTCTGCTATAGACATTGCTGTTGTTGTCAGACCTGCACGTCGATCACCCGTAACTACAAATATAGCATTTGCTCTGCCCTGGACTATCTGCGAATATTTAAAACTTACAGTATTTTGTATTGTGGGCTGCGTTTGTACAGCTTGCGTGTTTTGTGCTGCTTTACCGACGTGCTTTTTACCACGTGTAAATACGCTATTACTTGTATTGGGTGCTGGCGGTTTTGCTGGAAATTCTACCGTAGTTTTATTTGTTGTTTTACCCACAGATACAGTAGGTTTATTTGTCTTCTTTGGTTTAGTCGCTTTTGTCAATATAGACGGTTTAGACACGTTCTTTGTCGTTGTTTCTACTGCGTCGTTGCCACTTGACAAATTACCCGTTGATACATTACTTTGCGTTTCTGTAAGCGTATCACTTATTGTTTCATCAAAACCAGCATCAATCTCATCAACATATGTATCCGTGATAGTTTCATCAAATGTATCTGTTATACCTGCGTTTACGGCGTTTGCCTCTACATTATTAACTGAAACGTTCTGAAATGTTCCAAAATCATCAAAATCATCAGCTACTGTCGGCAACGCGTCTGTATCCACATCGGTATCACCTGCATATTCATGTGCTGCTGTATCAAAATCAAAATCATCGGTGTTATACTCAAAGGCATCACTGCTATCAACGTTTAATACGTCCGCATCACAATCACTTGCATAATTATACTCATCCGCATTAGGTACGTCATCCGCATTTTCATCTGCGTAGTCCATTGTATACCCGGCACCATTATCAAAGTCTTCTGTATTTTCTGCGTTATATTCTACATCAAAACCAGAAATGCTGTCATCGTTTGCGTCGTTAAATGTTACAGTTTCTGATAACGATTCATACGTTGTATCATTTGTAACCGTCGCATCATGATACAAAAAATTATCATACGTACTACGCAACTCCGGCATACTCATTGTCGCCGTGTGTACAAGAAACGGCAAAGTCATGCTACTACCTACGCAAAATACAGCGTAAGCATCCGTATCATAAAGTACATCAGTGCATACCTGCAAATAAGCCTCGTTCTTTAAAAGCAATACTATCTGTACCCCGGCGTAATACTGTTCCAACATCTCTTTAAATGTCGCAAGCTTTCCTGAAGCTTCATCTGCAGGTGCACCTGCATCTGCTATTGCATCTTCCGATAATAACAGACGGTCGCATGCTATCTCACGACTTGCAAGTGCTTGTGCAAACACATCTGTTGCACTATATGTCACTATGGTAATATCATCTCTACGTTTATTAATAGCTGTTTTAAATGTCGTTGCTGCCTCGCCTATAATTATTAAATTCAAAAAACTCACCCCATAAACATTGTTAAGTCATTACGCCTGAGAATAAAGTGCATTATATCGCTGCTGTGCACTACACAACTCGTGCTTATACTTTTCTATTGCTTCTGTTATTGCTGCTGTTTCCGATCTGTGTACGCCTGATAATATACGATCAGGTATTAACAATGCATCTACGGCTGTTTTATCAACAATTGTACCATTTGTCTTTAAACCGTTGAATACACCCATCTGTTGCTTCGCACGTATTGCATCTAAACCTGTGTTACCAAGTATTACAACGAATTTACTGTTTTTACTGTTTGATAGCACTTTTACATACTGTTTATGTATTTCATAAATATCAACGCCCTCTGGTGCAGGTCCGTCACAAATACACGGACCATTTAACCCATGAGCTATATGTTTACTCAAAACAACACCACTTTCTTCTTATTTTTACAAACTTCGTGCCGGCACATAGGCATGACTATAACGTTTCGTGTCATACCATTTTTGATAATATGCGTCACCAGCAGTTTCATCCGGTACGCATACTACATTAACACAACGTTGTGCGGCATCAAAAATAAGCAAACGTACTCCTGTACCATTTGCATTGTCATTCAGCCACTTTGTATAGTCACGTCGTGTCAAATGTACGTTAATATTAAAATTACGTTGCAAACCATAATGACTTTTAGCATTTTCTATACGTTCTACGGCGTATGCATAGCAATCTCGTTTACACAATATCTTTTCAGCTACCATGTCATTCAAAGTATTCTGCAATAGTAACGGGTTTGCATTAGTACTGCTACGTAATAAATTATCATATGTAACTACGCCGTCATAACTTGCATCAACCATTTTCAATATGTCTGCTGCACAAGTCGCATATACCGTATTCATTGCCATACGCATACTCACCTTAGTTAAATACTATTAACAAGTGCGTCGCCCCAACTAATTATACGCGACAGATCTGCACACTTACAACACTCCCCATTACCCGGGCGTATACCTAATTTACGATATACTTTCTCATACATCTTATATACATTTGCCTGCAAAACTGCAAACTCTGCACTTCTTGTTGCTGACCACGTATACACTGTCGGGTGCTGATTCATAGGATTCACCGCTGACAAATATGTATTCCAATTACGTGCAAACACGTAATGATTAAATTCTGTTGATACTGTTACCAGCACTTCAATATTATACTTCATAAAATATAAAACTCCTCTGACATTTTACTGTACAATACCCCTGTACAGTCTTTATTTTTCATTACATACAACATAAATGGCACCGTTAATTTTTTCAATTGACAATTTATACAAACTTTACAAATGTATTTTGTCAATTTAGTACATAACGGTGCTTTTACGTTGCACAGATAATACTATTTCTTAAATGTCACTTACCACTTTCATTAAGATACATGTAGTAATCGCCGTTCTTCCACGCTCTTGATGCCATCCTATTAGCACCTACAGCCTTACGCTGTGCCTGCTCTGCGGCATGTTGTGCCACTATACCCGTTATAGCAATCTTATGCAATATGTCCGCATGTGTCTCTACACACTCTGCACGTGTTTTACACCATGTGTGACCTTGCGTACCTACAAGTGCGACATTTTTTATATCTGTAATACGGTCGTAGTTATCGTAAAAAATTTGTTGTTTCGTTGTGTGTATAATACCCCACATAGCTATTATCGAATTATACACAAGTAAATATTCCGGATTCCAATGAAAATACATTATAGTATGCTTGTCCCCATGTGTTTTTGTCAACGGTGCTTTCAACGCTGATACATGAAAATCACTTATAGTAATAATATCAGGTACTTTATCAAAAGTCTTACGCTTACTCATAAATATCACTGCTCCTATCTTTTTTACAAACTTACGTTTACCTTATACGTTTACATGTCTGTTGTGAAAAAATCATATACTACTTGTCGCATTTGTAAAACATCTATTTTATACGCTTGTGTCAGAATACCGTTCGGAGCAGTGTCGCCTAACAAATAAACTTTTTCAGTGGCACGGGTTAACATCGTATTTACAAGATTTCGACTTATAAACGTACGATTCTGTGTTCCAAATAAAACACAAATAGCAAGCTTTACCTCTGAACCCTCTAATTTATGTACTGTCATTGCATACGCTAACTGCAATGGTTCAAGCCCTGTCGCCTTTACTGTGTATTTTGTCTTCAACATCTGCGTTACATCAGGCAACGTACTTGCGGTTGTCTGCCCCAACAATGCGTATGCATTTGGTGCTACCACTTCCGGAACTTCTGCATTGTAATACGCCTTATCAAGCGGATAACAAATAAGAAAACTCTGCGGTTGCATTGTTTCTATATTCACATCCTGATACTCTACGAACAAATAGACTTTGCCTGCTCGTTTATTCAAAGCTGCAGTAGTTAATTCAGCACTGTCATTGCCGAAACGCACCATACAACCATCAACTATATAACGTATTTTGCCAATATCGCCATTCATTATTCCGGCACCTTGGCTTTCCTGCGCAGGCAAAAACGTTACACCATCAGTCTTTACATCGTATCTCAAAGCGTTTTTATCATTTTTTGTGTGTACTACGCGGTCTCCTATATAATAGGCTTTCCCTTGTTCACTGCCTGTACGCTGCGTAACTACATGTACTGCAGATGTATTATTGACGTTAGGATTAAATATCGGGCGTAAACGATTATTTAACTGCTCACAACCCCATGCATACGTACTACGCTTAACCGGTGTTATAATCTGTATATCATCAGGTGTTATACCATCAGGATTCAGTAAATACTGCGTACATATACTTTCAATACTGTCTACTGCGCTATCTACATCAATATTGCTTATAACGTAATTACTTCCCGGCTGTAATGGTGTGCCGTCTAAAAACGCATGGCTGTTCAACGCTATTATATCTCCGTCTTTGACGCGCTTGACAACTGTAAGTGCATGTACCGGTATATACTGCAACATGCTTGCAAACGGTTTACCAACACCAATCGGTGCTAACTGTGCTATATCCCCGACAAATATCGTCGTACAATCATCCGGCAATGCATTCATAAGCGTATACATCGTATCAAGGTCTATCATTGACGCTTCGTCTACTACCACAAGCTTATATTTATTAAGCACGCTCCTGCGTGTTTTGTTTGTTTTAGCATCTGCATAGGTGTTCTCACAATTAATCATACACGCACTGTGTATTGTCATAGTCGGTCGTTTTACCACATTACGCAAACGCACAGCAGCTTTACCCGTAGGTGCTATAAACAAAACTTCTTCGTCCTGTATATTTCGTTCCGTCTGTATAATCTGTGTCAAAAGCTCGATAATTGTGGTTTTTCCTGTACCTGCACCACCAGTTACAGCAAATAAACGTTTATTTACAAGCTGTAATGCTTCCCTTTGATTGTGTTCAAGCTTTACTGTTACGCCCCACTCATTAGTCTTCCGTTTTTCAAACTCGCGCACGTATTTGTCTATAACAGTAGAAACTATATAAGCATCCGCCGTTTCATCTACTGCACGTTTCTCACAGATTTCGTAAATACTTTGTTCTTTTCGCAAATATGTAGCATCTGCTACTGCATCATTAGATATGCCCGTTAACGATATTCCAAATATTGATGACATATATGCTGTATACACGTCATTTATAGGCATTGTGTGTGTTGCCGTAACCTTATTGTCCATTTGTGTTACTGTCACATCATGTACTACAAACAGTTCCGTACTATAACCATCTAAAAACGTTGTAACATCAGAAACCGTGTCATCATCAATTACACGCTGATATTGTACCACAGATGCACTTATTGAACCTGTATATGAGTCTGCGTACAAGCGTTTTAATAAAGTGTTTCTATTTGTGACTGTACTGCCGTTGCTGTTTTCATCTGTGGAACATACATTTTGATGCATCCAGACGGCTGCTCTTGTTTGCTGTACACTTGGATTGTTATAGACGTGCATTAAACATGCGAGACGGTCTAAATCCGTAATCTTTAAATATGTTTCCGGAAATAAAACACAATAAGCGTATGGGTTATGTGCTACAACATTCCAAAATTGCAGCCCCTTTGTTTTTAACTGTCGCTGCATTAAAACTAAACTGCACGATAAACGCAACAATCGTTGTAAAAACAATAACACAAACAAATCTGAATTTTGGATTAAGCCACCACGTATAATATCTAACGGTTGCGTAGCATTTTTACACAAATCAGTATGTCGCATGCCTGCACTGTCACACCAAGTTGTAAGCACGTCCATTGCTTGTGCTTTATCCATACATATAGCGTGTACACTCGTTTTTAAAGCAGCTCGCTTTGTAATATCTGTATTTGTATACGCATAATATAGCCCTGCGTCTATAGCATCACACAGTGTTTTTTCCAGTAAATTACGCCCAGTGTATACCGTAACGCCCTTTGTCGCTTTACGTACCCAGTTCTGTCTTATACCCGAAACAATGCCCTGTACAAACATAGCACTGTTTGTACTCGTAGTCCACGTGTGTGCCGTTGTTTCAAAAGTTTGCTGTATACTTAACTTCTCATTTAAAAGTTTACGCAGATGTGCACTAAATTCGGGTGCAGCTTTGAAATCACTGCGATTAACACGTGCTAATTCAGTTGACGTAGCTATTGTATGTGCGTCCGTGTGCTTTTGTGCAGTTACATCAGTCGTTTGTAGCGTTTGTTGTACTGTATCTATCTGTAGTACCTGCATAGTTACTGTGTCATACGTTACACTATACGGTGCATGATTTATTACCGCACTGGGCGGGTACTGCACCGGAAAACCACAGGGATTTATCCCCTGTAAGTTATAAAACTGCTTTAATGACGTACCTACAGACGTGGCACAAATCTGCCTATACAAAAAACACAAACCCGGAGGATACCCTGTCATATCCAGTGCGGTTACTTCTACCGGCGACAACACCCAACGCACACCACTACCTATACCGCCCTTATCCCAACGCAACATTGTAGCATCGGTTACTGTATTTGGTGCTAAATACACTTTTCCTTTGAGCATAATATCCTGTCGTGTACCCACACAAAAACGTGCGTAATCTCGGGGTAATGCTACCACAAGACTACCATAAAATGCACCCGGAACTGTCGGTACGCTTGCATAATCAGACATATCTACAAAATCAGTTGCACGGGCAACAATTTTACCAAACAGTAAACCCACCTTACACCACACAATAGCATCTGTTGTTGCGTTTACATACTTACGCGGTGTCGGTACAGTCTCTAATATACGTGCTGCACACTCTATGTTTATACTATGTTTCACCGTCTTTGCCAATATATTACACAAGTCAAACACAGAACACATGTTTATCGTTTGAATCATAAAAAACCACCTATATAGCGTGTATCGTGTCTACCACAAGCATAGTGTCTATGCACGCAGCTTTGACTGCATTTCCGCATAACGATTTACTATCATCTGCATGTATTCAGGCGTGTATTCACACAATATAGCATTTCTGTGCTTATTTACACACGCAACACCTGTTGTACCAGTCCCTGCAAAATAATCAAGTACTGTATCACCAGAATTACTGTGCTTTTCAATCAGATTCTCTATAAGTGTCAACGGTTTTTGCGTCGGGTGTTTTAAACGTTCCTTACCATGCAATATTGGATACACATAGGTATCTGCCGTGCTTTCAGTGTAATACTCAGCATTATCATACACGGAATTAAATGTAGGTTTTCCGCCCTTGACAAATGTGGCAAAAAACTCTTTAGCATTGGTCAGGTAGTTTATTTTAGAATTTATCGGAACCGGATTACTCTTATTCCAACAACCTATGCGCGGTTGCTTAAACCCTGCACTCTCAGCCGCATTTTTTAGTGCCTCCATTTTCCAAACATCATAAAAACAAAGCAGTGTTCCGTGTACTTTTAAAATACGATAAGATTCATGCATTAAGAAATCAAAATCAAGCGTGTCATCATTATCCCATGTACCAAAATCAATAACGTGCTTTCCGTACTTTGCTATGTACTCTGTTTTATCTGCTGCATTATTTGTATAATGACTACTACGACTAATACTGTAGGGCGGATCAATTAGTATAAGCTCTACTGAATTACTCGGCAGTTTTGGCAAAACTTCTCTACAATCTGACATATAGAGTGTATGCTTAGTTCCGGCTATATCATATATTTGTTCTGTTTGCATCACAACACAGCAACCCCTTTAATGTTGTATTACTTCATAGCGGTGTACTTATCATAAACCGTTATATAAATCAAGTGGCAAATGTCATAAATATTTGTTAACAACTATGGTAATATAAAACAAAAGCCACAGTAACTTTGTGTTTACTGTGACTTTTATTATCTCAATTTGTATTAACATGTACGCATATATAACATATTAATACATTTATATCGTGTTTTAGTGTATTTTCACTTACGGAAACTGCTTCCGCCGCGCATCATGTAGTGCGTATAATTCATTTGTCAACTCATAACGTGTTTGTTCGCATGTCTGTATTGCTGTCTTATGCTGTTCTATTGCGATTTCGTGCTGCTGTATTCTTCTTGTACAATCCTCTATTTGTCCGAGCAATCTTGTTTCAAGTGTTTTAAATTCTGTTAAAGATAGCCGTCTATAGTTCATACATACCCCTCACTTAAACTTATGTTGCGTATATTGCACCCAACGCTTTGTCTTTGGTCCGTATAAATACACTGTCGCATGTGTACGCAAATCATCCAAATCGCGATAAAGTACAGGCGTAGTACATGTATAACGTGTATCAGCGAGTATATACACGCCATGCAACTTTAAAACACTATGATTTTCACTCTCAGCATACGTTATGCCAAATACGCTGTTAAATTCACGATTAACTTGCTTATATTCTGTTTCAGTACATAGCTTGTTCCATAGACCTATGTGCACAAGATCGTAGGCTTTTTTTCCTCTGTATTAAATAACTTATTTAACCTACTTGTTAGGTTGACTGCATCCGAAAACTGTCTTGCACCTAAAATCGTACCATCTGCTTGTTTTATACCAAATATTACTGCCATTATTAACACATCTCAAATCTTGCTAATTTGCATATAACAACCTTTTACACGGTTTGCCATTGATTGTCTTATATCATACACACTTGCAAACGGTATTTGCACCACACCATCTGTCTTTAAACGAGTTAAACATTTGTCAATACTCAAATAACCTTGTTTGAAACCATAGGGTGCTACATCCGCAGTACGTTCAAAGCCGCATAGCTGGTCATAAAACTTTATTTTCGTTTTTGACTTCGGATCGTTATACCATGAAAAAAATGAATCTACATCACATGCACCTAATTGTGCTGTCATAGTACCTGTAAACACGGCTAAATGATATCTAACTGCACGCAAACTTGTTTCAGTCACTTTAAACCCGTCAAGTGCTGCCATAAAGTCATTTACGGTTCCTAGCTCCCAAGTTTTATCCGTCGCTACCATCGGCTTATACGCTTTCGTACTTATTGTTAAAACATATCTACTCATTACACACACCTCATACTACACATGTTTTTGCTGAATATTGTCTACAACATTTTTCTGCACAATTTCTTACTTCTGCCATATTCACCACAAAATTTGCACGGTTGTGCTGTTCCTGGGTCATAATGTTTGTCAAATTTATTATTGACGCTGACCGATATATCTTATGTTCGTTATGCCCCACATCATAAAAAACATCAGCCCAAACTTCTCCTGTAGCACAATTCAACATTATCTCTGCATACCACGGACTACGTTCACCCAAAGCCATTGCCCGACGGTAAGCACTTACCGCATTTTTCACACCAGTTATGTTCATACAACCAACCCCCTTCACAATATCGTTAAGTGCATAAGCAACACCTAAACTCGTTCATTATTTTTGTGTGTCTACCGTTGCATTTTTTATAAACACAAACAGCTAAGTCATATCTATAACGACTTAGCTGTCGGTATTTTGCCTGTAAAGTCAATAAGCTTCACGCATCTCAATAAACAAGCACACCACAAATGGCGTAATTGCGCGACTGTAATGCTATTACACTTTACACTATATTACAGTTTGTACTTACAATTACATTGTCTGCATACATTGTCTGCATACAGTGTTTCTGCTATACTGACTATTGTTTTTACGTTCGGCAACGTACATTTACATGTATCTAACGCATACGTTATAGCTTTAGCAAGCGTATATATTTGTTGTGCATCATTAAGTGTGGGCGTAGAAGCAGCATTACTTGTTGTAGTGTTTTCAGACAATTCATGCTCTCCAATGTTATCGTCTTTACGTGTTGCGGTTATAAGCATAGTATTCGTTACGCTTTCTGCATCTATTTGTGCAACCGGTTCTGTATCTGGCACGTCTGTATTTACACTTACGTTTTTCCCAAGCATGTGTTGGTAAATTGTTTCCCATGCACGTGCTTGTGCAGCCACTTTATTTTGTGTTACAATTTGCCGTACGTTTGCTATTGCATCATCGTCAAGAATCGTTTTTTCCGTCATGCGTTTTAAACACTTATAATTTGTTGCATATCTGTATACCCAATTGGAAGGTTTTCCTTTTACATAACTTAGACGACAGACGCACTGTGTATTAATTTCTCGAAAACTGCTTATAGATAACGGGCGTGTATACATATGCAAGTCTGTTATATGCATAGCTTTACCTCTTGAACATGTGTACATTAAACTATGTGCTAAACTATCCACTGTTTCCGTCACAGAATCAGTTATGTCCTTTTCTTCAACCCCCATAAGTACCCTGCGTGTATTCTGTTCCGCATATGTAACGACTACCGGTTGCACGTCTGTACACGTAAACTCCCCTATAACCGAATAATCTGCATCATAATAATCGTGCAAATCTGTGTTTTCATACAATGATTTTGCATACAAATTGTGCGTTTCACTATGCATACACAAATAATATTCCTGTTTGGGGTTATAATATGACGTCTTGTGACACGCAAACACATATACTTTAAACGGTACGGGAGGAAGATTTACGTTATTTGACACGACACTATAACGTTTCGTTGCATCACTCAAGCTACAACATGCCTGCGGATACATTTTATGCATATATGCACACTCGCGGTTACTTTGCGTATTTTCACTTTGCGTAACAGCTTTTTTTAGTGTTAAAATTGCAGAACGCACATGCGTACGCGGTACTTCGTCTACAATATAATCTATAATATAATCCTCCGCAAGGTCAATCATCGTGATGGGTTTGTTATAAAACTTCACGTCCTCAAAACTATATACAACACCTGTATATGTATCTGCCTTTGTTACTGCAGGCAATACACAATCATCTGTAAGTAGCTTGCCGTCTTTAGTCGTCAACTGTCTTGTAGTGGCATCGGTGTATAATTTAATATCAGTTGCTACTGATTTACATACGCATTCGCCTATTATAGTGTTTGTCAAACATGTAATACACTGGTTTAGACTATATGTTGTATATAAATTTTGTTTTACATCACGTGCTAACTGCCGTCCTACTGTAGTTATGCCGTTCGTATTTGTTACACTACTTACATAAAAATAAATTTTAAGCGGTTTAGCTACTATCATCGGTACGTTTATAACAAATAAACTTTTTACTTTGCCAGATGCTACGGTCAACATCTGGCGTGGATCTATCTTGTACATTAACGCATTTAATTCTGTATCATCTTGTACGCCATAATCATACATTGCTTTTATATGTACACTTGGTATTTTTGTATTTACCTTGGTATCTGTTAAATAAATCATACTAATCCTCACTTATACCATCTTACAACGCACATTACGTAAATAGAGTTGTTTTGCTACAGCTATTGTATCTGTCAGTGACATCTTTAAATCATAGCTTGTAAATGCTTTAGACAACTTTGTTGCCAACTGTAATACTGCCTGTGTATCTATTTCTGTCTCTACATTTGCATAAGCGTCTGCGTCATTTGCAGCATTTACAGCATTTGTGTCATTTGTTTCAGTTATATGTGCTGACAGAGTCTTTGTTTTCGCAGTTTCCTGCTCACCTATCGTAGTGCATACATTGTTTGGCTTGTTTTCACATATTGTTACCGTTGATTCTGTACCAACATCAATAACATCCGAAAGACTGTGCGTTGTATCTACAACGTCAGTATCAGAAATTGCTCCTGACACTACATCATTAGCAGCAATACGTTCAACAGCATTTGTAAGCACTGCAGCTTGTTTATGGTTTAACAACTTTGTACTGTAATCTACATACAAAGTTGCAAAATCTGCATCGTTTAGTACTTTTTTGTAAAACTTAAAATTTGTTAATACACCTATAACACCTTTTATAATTACTTCGTGATGCTTTGCATTTGGTGTCTGTATCACAGGACAAGCACATGTTTCAGTAACATCAATTGCAGCGCCCCTGTTAGTTTCCTGATAAACTTTGTGTGCATACTTGTAAAGTGCAACATTTCCCGGCACTATTTCTTCACATAGAAACTCGCCTATAATATTACCATTAAGCAACGTTGTTCCTACAGGCACTTTCGTCTCACGATCTGTACGATGTATCTCATACGTGGGTGTACAACACATATTTGCAGTTAAAGTACATCCATTCTGTGTACACTCTTTTCCACCACCGTAAACATACACTTTAAATGGCGGTTTAGGTAATTTACCTGTGCATTTTATAAAATATGCCGTGGCTTTGTGCTCAATAAATGCTTTTATATTTGTGACATTCATTTTACATATAATTGCTGGCATTTCAGCATCAACTGTAAGTGCTGTCGGTGCTTCTACAAGATACTCGCTTGGTACTGTAAATTTTTCAAAAATTTTCCGCATATTACAACCTCTTTCTTAACCATGGCTTATGTATACTTCATCATCATATAATGCTTCTGCTATATTACAACACGTATCGCAGGGCATTTTTACACCAGTACTTGCATATACTGTCATAAAAAGAATTTCTGCAATACTTAGTATTGCTATGATTCTATCTGCATCCGGCATCTGTATTACCTTCCTTTCTTTAACCTATAGGTCTACTTAACAGGTACGGACACTTTTGTCAATCGGCAAAAAATACAAATATAAATTTTGCGTATGTGTATATTAAACAAAACCGGGTGTTACATATGCAACACCCGTCAATTTTACTATGATATGCATAGCAATATTCACTTAAAAACAGTATATACGTAATAGCCTTGTTTTTCAACGACCGTATTCTTCAATATAATTTTTCAGATGTATTGCTACATATTTTGCCAAGTCTACAGGAACAGCATTTCCTATCATTTGTTCTAAGTCGGTTTTGCTGCCCGAAAATTCAAAAGATGCAGGAAATGTCTGTATTCTTGCTCTTTCGAGTGTAGTGAGAGGTCTTACTTTGCTTAAATCATTTGTGGCATCGCCGGAATGAATTGGATATCCTGGGGGAATTGGTCTATTTACGCCACGAATAGTTGGACTTGGTTCGTCAATACTGAATATACCCCTTCGTGCATACGAGCGTGGATGTCGATAATAGTATTCTGTATGAAATTCATCACCGAGATAATCACGAATAGTTGTACTTTTTGAAGATAAGTCAGAATATAGACTTTCGGTTAAAAAATCGTCATTATCGCCCATGTGTCCGATTAAAAAGAAGCGTTTTCTTTTCTGTGGGACACCACAAAGCGAAGCATCTAATACAACTTGTGAAAGTCCATAGCCTGATGATTTGAAAATATTAATAGCTTTTGGCAATGTTTGTGATTTTAGAATTCTATCAACATTTTCCATTACAAACCATTTAGACTGAACTTCGCAAACCAATTCTGCATATCTAAGAGTAAGATTTGCTCGTCCTTGTGTTTCATCTTGCTTTCCGGCAGAGGAATAATCTTGACAGGGAGGTCCACCAATGATAACATCTGGAGAAAAACTCTCAATATACGCAGCAGTTAAATTGTAAGCATCTACCAGTTTGGCTTCATGGTCAAAATTACTATTATAAATACCAACAGCCTTATCCCAATTATCAAAAGCTCTTACAATATTAAACCCAGCATTTTGAAACCCAAGAGATAAACCACCGCATCCACAAAAGAGGTCAACTACGTTTAACATAAGTTCACCTCATATTTCTAAAGGTATTACCGAATGCCGTTCTTTTATAACTGCATCACAAGCGTCAATAAACGCCTTATACTCTGCCTGTGACCACAACTTGGACGACACTTTTACCCAATGTACCCCGTCTATACGTACAAAATCATCTGGCACTAACTTCTTACATACAGAACACAACAAATTTGTACTCTCAAATTCAGGTACGTTTATACGACAATACAAATCCATATTTTTTGCTTTGGCAGATACATTTACCATAAGCTGTACACCAGCCGAACATACATCAGTTATAATTGGCATAGGTGCTTGTAATACAGCATAGTGCGGTGTACCACACATATCACTTTTAAAATAGCATGTTTGTTGCAACTGTAACCACGGTGCTTCGCTCACCGTATCTGTAACAACACAGCCATAGCGCATAGATTTATTACACCCGTCGTTGGCTATGTGTCGCAACATACCACGATATCCACCGTAATACTTTATTTCGCTTACCAACTCAAGTGCTATTTTATTTATTAAACGTACACTGGGCATCTGCAATTCGCGTGCAGACTCAAACTTATTCTCATTATACGTATAATAATCATACGTAAACGCTTTTCCTGTATCGACATCACGCACAACTATGTCAAGTATATTATTGTTATGACTGCGCTTAGCACTTGTATAACCGCATAAAGCATATGTAAGTGGTATGAGTTTTGGTGTACCTTTAATATTTTCAGATACATACCACCAATCATTTATATAACAATAATCATACGCATGCGTGCATTTTTGTAAATTTGCTAACATTTTCGGGGCACTTATTTTTGTACAAGGCTCGTTAAAATAATGCACGTTGTATCCGTTAATTTCAAATAACAACTTACCCACTGTTTCCTTATTTAATCCGTCATTACGCATTTTTATGTCGTACAATTTATTACTTTGCACTATTTCAGGTGTTATTCCTAAATGCCACAACGGTGCACCGTAACTTGATACAGCGCCACTCGCTAATAATTTTGATACTGCCGTTGCCTGCCTATAATATCGCAGCAACATCAGCCCCGCCCACTCATAATAACCATCCCAATGTGCATAGAGTTGTTTAAACTCTTTTCTTTGTGGATCATACACATTTATCGTTGAATTTGTACTCATAGTTAAGCACCCCGTTAGTTCACAAACAAAATTTTAACCTGCACGCTTTATTATTTTTCGCTAATAATTTCAACAGAAGGATTTGCTTTACGCAATTCCGCAGTATTTACACGTGCCCCATTTTTTAGCACAATTTTATTTATTTTTTGTGTTTTCATTTCATATATCACTGCACGCAACAAAAGCCCCTTTGCTTCATTAGCAACTGTTCCAGACTCCCGTATTAACGTCGTACCCCTATCTGCACCAAGTACATTTTCTTTATACACGCTGTACTTATACACTACTTGGTCCTTCCACTCACTTCGTGCGTAATATTGTGGTGTACCCTTACCTAAATAAACGGATTCCGTTCGTTTCGTAATGTATATTACAGGTACATACGTTACCTGTCGCTCTGCTTTACGTGCTTCTTCAATTTTTAACAATTCTTGTTGTGCCTGTATTATAGCCTTTTGATGTAATTTTAGTTCTTTTTTCAATTCTGCTATTTGCATTTCAGCTTCTTTTACAGCTTGATTGCTGTAATCTACAATACTTTGTACGTGTACGCGTCGATTTTTTAACGCAGTATCGTCCATACTCTTATACACTTGCAAATCAAGTGTTTCCACATTTTGTACTACATAACTCATTTATAACACCCCAACACACAACAGCATACACAAGCACTATATACCATACACATTTTTAAAATATGGCTTTAAGGACGTCGTATACCTTGACAATAAACTACTCTGCTCGCCTGTTTCACACTTCTGCAATAATCGCTGCAAAACCGCGTCGGTCATCTGTACACCTTGTTTGATTTCGCGCAACACACCGATATTAGGCGTTGTATCGCTATCGTGATGATAACCTACAAAGTGTAAATTATATCCATCTACATAATAAGCGAAATCATCACAACCATAACATCCTAAGATATCACGCCAATTATGTGTATTTACGCACTTATAACCCCAACGTACGGCGTTCCATGTCTTTACACTCATAAGTACTATTACATTACCTACAGGCTCTGTTGCCATATTCACACACAAATCGTCATAATCCATTTGTACATACTCACTAAAAATATCACAATATGGGCGTTTTGTGTCTCCCGGATGTACATCCATATACGACTGCACAATTGCCTTTACGCCATTTTGTGAATACAAATTTTCAGTTGCAAACAACGTGTGATTTGTTGCCTTATTTAAGTATGAATGTATATAGAAAGCATTTTCGTTATCAAAACCTGACCACGATTTAAAAATCTGTGGGTTAGTTACGCATATCTGTTGTTTATACACATTTTCTATGGTCATAGATAAACTCTGCCACTCACCATTTATCAGGCACAAATTTTTTTTCGTAATCAATACCCATTACTTTAAAACAAAAATGCGGTGTACACATATCGTCTGCTGTACTCTTATCGGCAGTATGTGCGGTATATTTCTTTAATCCAATAGTATTTGCGTCACACATTTGTACATACGTCATTTTAAACACACCCTTTACTTTTACACTTTACATCGCGTTATACTTAAAACATACATTAACTTGTCAACGCTATTACACACAAATATAATCTGTGTCTAAAGAAAATTTAAGTGTTACATCATGCACGCGTTGCACAACAAAAATGGTGTGTTTATAACATAAACACACCATTCACAATGCAATATTTATTATTTAAAGTTGCGGCAACTGCGGTATTGCTGCTTGCGTCTGCATACTTAACAGAAACTTACGTTTTTCGGCGTTTTGCATATCGGTCATATACGTTTTTTCACCCTCAAACGAATCAATTACTGCTTGTTCTTCAGGTGTCATATTTCTATATGCTTTTTGACCATAACTATTAGGCAACCAATGCTTGTGCATAGCACCATATAAATTAAACTTTTTCAACAAGTCTGCGTTCAAAAACTCTATATGTGCCGTACCTTTCTTATACTGCGTTACCTGAAAGTACTTAAACGTCACTTTTACAAATGTATCAGTGCGTGCTTCATAATGGCGTACAGAACAACTATCTGGCGCTGTACCACCAAGATAATCAAAAACGTGTTCAAGATCCATTAAAAAGCACTTGAAATCATAACTTAAACGAAATTTATGAAATATATCATCATAGCCATTCGCAAATGGATAAATGATTTTACGATTTATTTTAAATGCATCATTAGTACGCCAACCGTTATAATACTGTACGTTTGATTCACAATCCAAACTATGCTTAAACGTCAGCTTCTCGAACATATCCAAAATACTATCCTGCAATGACTGCGTTAACTGCTTCTGCATATCCAATCGCAACTGATATATATTCTGTAAATTAAATTCGTAAGCTTTAAAATCATTCAACTGCCTGCGGTAATTGTCTAATAAACTTTGTGTAAATAATCTTGTAAAATCATCCGAACCAAATAAATATTTCCAATACTTTAAGCGTGTACACTCCACGTATCTTGTTTCAGACACTTTTTGTCCTGCCACTTTCAGTTCAAGTATACTCTCATTTGCGACGTATTCTATGTTTTTCAGCGAACGTAGCATCTTTGGTGCGAGCTGTTTATACTCTTGTATTAACTTTACGCCGCAGTGTACTTCAATTTCGTACTGTTTTACCAAAGACTTAAGTATATCATTAACTTCTATAGCATTTTGTTCGTTTACAACTGTATCCTGCATCTCCACAGCTCTGTACATATTTTCAAAAATATCACTTTGATGGCGTTCTGGTATATCAAAATATAATAAAGCAGTACGTACTTTCGTAGGGTGTTCCGACACAGTAAACGCTGCGTCAATATATTTTATAACAGGCTTGTATTTTGCTATATACTGCTGCAATTCTTTACCTGCATTATCACTTTCCAGATGTTGTAGCGTCATAGCATTCATAAGACAAACAATTTGCCCACCATTTGTTTGCAACATACGTAACACTTTTAATAAATGTGCTACCGCATTACGAAAAGGTGGATTCATTACAACGCAATCATAAGGGATAGTACTTGTATATTGCATAAAATCGCCATTATACACCGAATGTTCGTTACTGCGCAAGATTTTACACAACTCTTTATCTATTTCAACACAACTAATGCGTATGTTATCTCTGCCATACCGTTGTGCTATATAATCAGCTATGTCGCCTTTGCCTGCAGACGGTTCGAGTACATTATGTACGCGTTTCCAGTCCACCATATCACACATTGTCTGTACAAGTTCTGCCGGCGTAGGATAAAACTGATTTATCCTACTATTTACAGCATCTACTATTGGTGTATTCATTACACATCAACGCCTTTCTTATTTTGTTATAACTACTATACTACAGAACCTACAACATCTGACACACAGAAGCAATAATGTATGTTATTTAATAATTGCACTGATTGTTTATATTTGCTTGTATTAGATAATCAAGCGTTCTTGGCGTATAATTCATGTATGGCAACATACAACCTACGTTATAGCACGTATAAGGTATACCGTGCGCCTGCATCATATTTGCGTACGTCGTAAATGGTCGCAAATCGCGTCCTGCGTGTATATGCCCGTACAAATGTATTGATCCATGGTCTGCATTCTTTCAATGGGCAATTGGATAATGACACAGCACTACTAACCTACCATTATCCTTTATATCTACACCAAACGTATAAACATCTTTGAAATATATGTGCACAGCATCGGTTATCTTATCATGATTTCCCATTATAAGATACTTTGTCCTTTTAATTGCGGCAATATACGCAATGCATCTGTCGGTTTCCAGAACATATCACCAAACACGTATACCTCATCATTTTGTTTCACAACAGCATTCCAGTTATGTATAATCACATTTTCCATTTCATACATAGTCGCAAATGGTCTATTATCATGACGTATAATGTTCGTATGACCTATGTGCAAATCAGAGATATAAAACTTTTGGTTTTGCATACGTTCACCCCAAACTAATTTTAGTTTCGCAGTATTTGTATCTCGCAGCATTGCTCACAAAGATACACTTTGCACACTTTATACGCCGTATCACCGACGTATAAAGGTCTGCCGCAAGCTTCGCAATATGCTATAGGCGTATCATCTGGAAATGTCTCATAAGCGTCCTCTCTATGATACTCAAACGCACGTACCGCATTGTTAAAATTAAAATCATTTAAGTCTGTCATTTTAAATACCTCTCTGTTTATAGTTTATTGTATACTCTACTTAACAGAGACGGTTAGTTCTGTCAATCGACAATATTAACAAATTTCAGCCTTGCTTTTTAACATTACGCATAACTTGCTTATTTTTTGACTGGTTCTTTGCTTTTGTACGCGACTGTATTTCATCATTTAATGCATCTACATTTGCTGTCGGCAATTTTTCCACCACATGCCAACCCATGTTGCCGCCAATTATACACTTGTGTGCTAACAATTGATCTGCTATGTCTGCGGGTACGTTCAATGCATATTGCGGATTATTTGTGAACTCCGGATAGACTTCTCCATTGGCAGACATATAACAACTTAAATACTGCCGTACAGTCAACGTATTATTTGCGCTGTACACAAATGTTGCGTTTTCCTTACGCAAACGCGTTATATAGCTTTTAACAAGGTCTGTATCTTTTAACTTGTGTGGATTTTGCAAGTTTTTTGCAGTTATAAGTTTGTTACAAATTATATACACTACTATGCACCCCGTGTCGTATTCTGTCTTGTATTAGACTACGCATCTACAAAATTTAATACGTTCATGTTATAACTACATTGTTTTGTGTCTATACTAATGCATATATAATTAAAAAGCGTATCTCATGTAGAAGATACGCTTTGTACTTTTATTTTAACATATCACGGTGTGCGGATCTAAACATCATCAATAACATTTCTGCACATGGGCGGTTTCTGTCGTGCCTTTTTGCAGCACGTACCACATGCAGGCGTGTACGCTGACTTTGCTCGTCTACAGGCGTTAACACACCAACATAGTGTGGTATTTCCTGCTTTATTTTTTCATACACATCCTGTGGCATAACATAATAATTATAGTCCGCAATAAAGTTATGTCCGTGTTTAGAGTGAAAATCAGCAACCGAAGACTTTACTTCATACGCATAAAATGCACCACTCTCGATTCCTGATACAGTATTATTACGCGGTCTAAACTCCATAAAATCAACGCGCACCATACTTTGCAGTCCATAATCAAATGTGACTTCACGTGCATAGTATACGCGTGCATCGTTATGCGGGTCTATATACTGCCTTAATAATTCTGACAATTGTGTTGTTATGGCTTTACGCTCCGACATTTATAGCACCCCCCAGTTACTCTTGCAAAATTTCAAGCACACCGCCTATACGTGACAACTTTACTTTGACTTCAGCACCTTGTATCAGGTCCTTCCATTGGAAATATGCAACATCGCAGGTGTACTCTTTCTTAACTTCATCACAAAGATAGACTGTGTATGTTTCTCGCCTGCTTGCCTCACGTTCATTATCCGCCAATGTTACATTACCCCATTTAGGGTCTTTATCGGCACACGATGTATTGATTTTTCGGTTAGGCTTCCATCGGTCTATTTCGTAATAGTATTTCATCGCATAGACAGGTTCCTGTCGATATATCGGCTCTTCGTATGTTTCGGTCTCGTAATACGTTTCGTAAACAGGTCGTTCGGCAGTTTGTTCTTCAAACATACCATTGCCAAGGTCCGTATGGCCTACTATATAAGTTTCATAACCTGAAATGCGTTGTTTTTCAACGTGCCGTGTTCGTGTTTCATAATGGTCTATTACGCTCCGATACTCGCGTATTTCGTTTTTCGTATACTTCAATCGGGCATCTGTGGGCAAATACCAGTCTGATTCATCAACTGTGACGTACTGTTCAATTTGTATCGAACGTTCCCAAGCAAAGCCTGAGATTGTCATTGTTTCGGTATGTGGTTTGATGAATATGACAGCGATAATTGTTACTGCAACGATAAGAAATAACGGCAGCCCTATCCTTAGCAAAAGGTTCACCCATGCAACTTCTGTTGCATTTGCCACCGACTGTGAAACAGCTTCAGATTTTGCATCTGGCGGGTGTAAATCGTGATAAATTTTCGTACTTTCGCTTCGGGATGCTCCACAGCCTTTACATTCAGTCGCTGTTGCCGTGTTCAGAGCATCGCAGTAAGGGCAAAGCCAGTCAGGCTGTTTATTATTTGCTTTGTCCGCAGGAACGTACTCAACGTTGTCGTGCATATAAAATTTCGTACCTGACCCACGAGGACAGCCGCAGTTCGGACATTCCCGATTGTCGCCTCTGATGCCTGTTGAGCCACAGCGTTTGCAGTCCCAGTATCCATAGACAAGTTTTCCTATATCAATCAGTCCTTTTCGTTGTTTTGAAAAAATACCGATGGCGGCTTGTCGCCGCATACCGTCGGTATTGAATGCTTTGCAGTGTTATTCAGCGATGAACCGGCTTTTGCCGTCTGTCATGATATTGTTGTAGCCGAAGAATACCTCTCCCCATCCGTCAAACATCTGAGCGGACGTTTGCGGTCAATTGTCAAATCTCCGATAGGGCTTGTCATAAATGGTGTGCTCATAATTATATCTCCTTTTTCGTTATAACATTATTAGTTCTGTACAGGAAATTATATTAACCAAACGTTTCCTGCAAAGTTATCATACTTGTCAAAGCAGTCAAATTGTGCATGTACTGTTTCATAAAATATGTCATAGCTGGGGTCATCATTAAAAAACGCAGTCATTGAATCCCAAGTTCCAACAATTTCGCCCGAAGTATGGTCTTCGAGTCTGAATGGCATATCATGTATTGTACCGCCGATATATTTTTCGACATCAGCTTTTAATTGTTCAAAGCTTACTACATTTTCAACAGATGTATATTCCTCATCGCTCATATTGCCATTGTCACAAACATACGCTGCTATACACTCAAATACTGTCATAGTAATATCTCCTTTTCAAATCATAGAATTTTTTTTCGAGATGATTTATCTCTTTTATTGCAAGCCCGACGTGGCGCGAGCCCCGTTCGTGAAAATCAATAACCGAGTTTTCCTATACCAATCACCGTCCTCTTTTTGCATTATGTGTCTCTACGCCGTATCTGCACCACAAATTATTAACAAAAATCTGTATGCCAATCTGCAACATCGAGCATTTCAATAGCCATCTGTCTCGCTTTTTCGAGCAAATGAAGTCCTTTGAAGTCATTGCGTGTTACAATGTACGAAGTACCTATAAGCGAAGTACCTGTGAGAATCGCCGTCTTCACAACGCCAATTGTAGTGATGATGAGTGCGTCATCAGGTGCTATAACTGACTGCAAGTCTTTAATAAACATATCATAATTGTTGTTATAGTCCAAAACAGTATCAAAAATAACCGCATTCTCAACAGGTTTTCCGTTAACATCAATAATATAACCCTCAAGGTCACTATCAACATAAAAACCGTAGGTGTCGTTACCAACAGCATCTTTTTTTGTGATAACAGTCAGTGGTTTACCGTACTCACCGCGACCTAACCCACAAATTTTTCGGAATTTTTTCGCATCTGTAACGTGTACATAATTTGTTCTTGTTCTTGAAACACTATCTGACATAATTACGTATCCTTTCAAATCTTTATTTACAGGCACACACGTGTACATACAAACGTCCTAATCTACCATAAACCTCTGTCCGTCTACTGTCATAACATTTACGTAACCATAAAAACTTTCGCCCCAACCGTCTACAAGTTGCGCACTTGTCTGTCTCAATATACTTGCGCGATACTTTTCGTTCATACGTATACCTTGTTTCAGTACAACCTCAATTTTAACCATACACTTACCTTCACCACTGACGTCCCTATATGGATACATAACAGCACTTGTTATTTTACCTGCAAGTACGCCGTCATAATACTGTTCCATGTGCATTTTATTCCACGATTCACATGCTGCATTTACAATATATTTATGATGTGGCAGTTTTACTGTGTATTCACCTAAAAATTCGTCATCTGCATTCAACGCAATTTCGTGAAAACTAACGCACAAAACATACTTACTCATTGACATCCCCCCATTAATCTCTTTTATTGTCGTTGATATTTGGAAAAATAATGCGACTATTAACGTACGTAGTATCTTTAGAAAAAATCGGAATTTCCGTATCCACCACCCAATGTGTACGCAATGTTTTACCGTTAGCACCGTCAACTTCATACTGCTCTTTAACACAACATGATCCACGCTTATAATGCGTCGGATAATTATTCCAATTAATACCTTTTTCTTGCCAAAGCATCTCCTGCAGCATATTTGTATTTTTATTTTTAATTTGTCTATCTGAAAAATAGGCATGTGCTACGGACTGTATTGAATTACGTGTGGCATCCTGTTGCCGCCATAATAAGCAATTATTTACTTCTTCGCGTGGTACATTAAACACACGTGCGTCAAATAACGCGTGTTTCAAAACATTTTCACGTATATAACTGCTATTTAAATTACCCTGTTTACACATTTCGGTAACGTTAGCTTTTACATTTTTCTCAAAGTTATAATTAAACGCCATCGTAGCCATACTTGCGGCTACGCTGCACATCTTCTGTACATTGGCATTAAACCATGCCTGTGTGTTGAGCTTTTTATAATCACACAGCACTAATGTGATCTCATCAGACTGCGTATACCCAAGTACACAACCCTCTATATTTTCACACAAATACTGCATTGTATCTTGCATAGTCTGTGTAAGCACCCTATCAAACGGACGCTCAAAACCTTTTGTATACGTGTGAAACGCTTTTCCATCAATACGTATAATGACGGGCGTGCGCCTTAGAAGATACTGTCGAGTCACATACTCATAGGTTTTTATTCTGTCACCAAGATTATCTTTTGACATATTTATTAACATCCTTTCAATATGTACAAACCGTTTACATATACCACATTCATACTACTTTCGCATTTCTACTTCTGGCTGCATACACTTATACCTCTGTTGCAGTTTTGCAGGCATACCATCGTCACCGCAGTCCCACATCAAATATTCACACCATGCATAAGGTGTGTTTGCATCTTCATCAGACAATGATTCAAACATATCCAAATACGCATTGTTTTCACCGGTAAAAATGTGTGTATGACACCATTTGTCACTCACTTTTACAAGCACTTCGGTAGTCATTACACGTTTTGCAAGGCGGTTCAGCCACTTACTAAACTCTTTCAGTGTTGTCTCAAACGAGCGGTCACGCAGCGTACCGTGTACAACTATCATATATGTAGACTGTACGTGCATATATCGATGCCCCCACGCATTTAACGGTATCAGATTGGAACACTGCCCGAACTCATCTACATTTTCACTCTGACTATATCCATTTACTTGTACCAACTTTACACACATATCTTCTTCCGACCCTGTAACTTTCGGCAAATGTTCAAGTACAGTTTGCAATATATATGTTTTTTCTGCCTGCGTTCGTCCCAACGCTTCTACTGTAATTACGCCATCTATATACGTCCATGCACTCATGTTGTAGTTTCCTTTCAAAAATAGTTGCGTGCAGACAACATGCACAGTTCCTTTGCCATTGATATAACTTCTCGCATAGGTTTATGTATCTGATGCTTTTGCAACACGGCTTCTAAATGCAATGCTGTCTGGCACACATCTACCTGCAAGTTTATAAGCGTATCCATACTATTATCCGTACCTGTATCCGTATCGACAGACTTATCCGTATAGACATTACCCACACAATCACGCAAACACAATACTTTTGCACTATACAATCTGTGTTTCGTGAACAGCGGATACATTTGCTGTATCATTGTCAGCTCCGCTGCTGTCGTGTACAGTTTTATATCGGTTAATGCATACACATTTCCCATTATTGCATAATCATGCGTACTGTCATAATTAAATGTAACGCAACTATCTGTGATATCTGTGTTACCGTCTTTTTGTTGTGCATAGACAGTTAGTCGTTTCGCACCTGTCACTGTTTGTGTGTTTCCGTATGCTACTCTACGCAACACTATACTACCGGCGCTAACTAACGTACCTCTGACACTCCCACGGCTAAAGCACGTGGGGTTCTTAACTACCTAAAATTCCAAG
>ERZ1026854.29-NODE-29-length-118480-cov-6.959949_pt1 | contig 118480 bp, 103 predicted proteins | sample MGYA00380157_ERZ1026854 | MGnify/ENA primary metagenome ERZ1026854 (study PRJEB33269, sample SAMEA4719793) | human gut metagenome | biome: human-associated habitat; feature: organic feature; material: feces | place: Cameroon | collected 2013-10 ...
CTATATCAAAACGTGTAACACATAACATTATCTGCGAGAATTACGTCCAAAATCAGAGAATTATCTGAAATTATCAATTAATAATAAGTTATTTACATTATCTTATATCTATTTATAGTTTGTAAGATATTCACATGGCTTCACAATGTTGTTAACATTTGTAAAGTAGCGGATATTTGGATTTATCTGAAATTCTATTTACCTTTGTAACATCATTGCTTACAACTATGAATTCACGTTTGTTACAATTTCTGAATGCCGAGAACATCACCCAGGCACAGTTCGCGAGCTCCATAGGAGTTGCCCGCGCAAGTATTTCGCACATAATCTCCGGAAGGAACAAACCGAGCTACGAATTCATCTCGGCAATGATGAAACAATATCCGCAGTTGAACCCGGAATGGCTAATCCTCGGAAAGGGAAGAATGTACAACGAGGCCAACAGACCGTCGCAGCAGGCCCCGGACAGCATCGGCGATGACTTGCTCTTTCCAACTGATTACGACTCCCCCGCATCTGCCGTTGTGCAGCCGGAAGTTCAGATGAAGCCTGTCCCGTCAAAAATGAATTCCAAAATCTTTCAGGACGGATCCCAGCTTGAAAGTAAGGCGACTCCGGAAACAAAGCATGAACCTGAGCAAAAGCCTCTGTCACAGCACCATGATATCTCGGCAACTTCTGTCGTAAAACAGACTTCCGAACGCCGAATCAGCAAAATAATAGTTTTCTTCGACGACGGAACATTTCAAGAAATGCACAGTTGACAAGTATCGACGATACATTTTCTGCCATACGCATGATTTTGTCGCAAAATTTGTGTATGTTTGCCGCCCGATCATTCTCCAGCAATACAATGCGAAAGAATTAATAGCTTCATGTATAAGACACTACTGAAATATTATCTCAGGCACAACTCCCCTGCTAAGGCCTTCAGGATTGCTACCGATGTGCTGACAGCAGTCAGGAGATTTCCGTTTGGTCGACAATTGGTCCGTATGCGCTACAAAAACGGGCTCAGAGCCGACCGCAAACGGAATATTTTCGGACTTGAATTCAGCAACCCTGTCGGGCTTGCTGCCTCAATAGACACTGAAGGTACTCTCTATAACATGCTGTCCGACTTTGGTTTCAGCTTTATAGAGATTGGACCTATGTCATACGTGGCACAGGACTACAACACCCCTATATGCTACCATTGCGGAGTTAAGAAAGCCATCGAACATCTGAGGTGTGACAAACCTGACTGCATAATCGCCGGCAACATAGCCAGAAGCCTCCAGAGCAAGGGCGCTGACATCATGAAAGACTATGAAGAGACGTTCGCGCTGCTCTACGATTTTGTCGACATGATCGTGATAAACCCCGGTTGCACAACAACGGAGACCACAGAGGACAGGCAGGACAAGGAGAACGGAATCACCTATTTGCCGGATGTCATCGACCGGCTTATGACAATGCGCTTGTACTATGACAGTAACAAGCCCGTACTCGTCCGCATCACGCCGGAAATTTCTCGTTCCCAGACAGAAGAACTAATCGAATGCTGCCTGAGTTCGGGAATTGACGGCATCGTGGCCGGCAGCACACTAAGAAAAGATGACGACGGTGACGGTAGTGTCCTACGCGCAAAAAATGTTGAATTCATACGCTACATTGACGAGAAATCGCATGGGCTTTTGCCTATCATAGGCGTCGGGGGCGTAATGAACGGCAGCCATGCTCAAGAAATGATCGATGCAGGAGCATCCCTCATTGAGGTGTACACGGGTTTCTTTCGGGAAGGACCATCAATAGTCAAGAACATTGTGAACAGCATCAAGGAATGAAACAGACAACGGCATCGATCTGCACAATTGGAGATGAAATTCTGATCGGGCAGATAGTAGACACAAATTCGTCAGTAATCTCACGAAAGCTGAACGAAATCGGGGTAACGGTTACTAGTATGGTCTCCATAGGCGACAATCGTGAGCAGATCATTGAAACGCTAAGTAAGGAATTGTCTTGTAATGACATAGTTATTGTTACCGGAGGGCTTGGTCCAACTAAAGATGACATAACTAAATCAGCTCTTGCAGAGCTTTCCGGCAGCACTGGCCATAGGCAGGACAAGATTCAGTTGGAGATTATTCATGAGATTCTGAGCTCGCGCGGGCTCGACGTTCTGGATACCAACATAGCCCAGGCATCGGTTCCGGACACCTGTGAGGTCATACCCAACCGCAGAGGGACGGCTCCAATTATGGTCTTTCCGTTTGCTCCCGACAGATTCGGGCACAAGGCAAGGCTTTATTCAATGCCTGGAGTCCCGTTCGAGACAGATGCCGCCCTTCCCGATGTGATGGCGGACATACAGGAAAACTTTAATCTGGAGGCCATCACGCATAGGACGCTGATGACGTTCGGACTTGCAGAATCTGCCCTGTCAAAAAGGATAGAAAGATGGGAGACTGAACTTCCGCCGCGCATCCATCTTGCATATCTGCCTAATCCCTTGACAGGAGTGCGCCTCCGGCTTTCAATTTATGGAGGCAAGGAGGTGGAGAACGAGGCTGAACTTGATAGACAGGTTGCAGCTCTGCGCGATATGCTGGGGGACGTTATCTATGCAGACTGTGACAGCAACCTGCAGACTGAAATAGGCAGATTGCTGCTCGCTCGAGGAAAGACAGTAAGTGCCGCAGAATCCTGCACAGGAGGAAAGATCTCGGAACTCATGACATCAGTTCCCGGTTGCTCGGCCTATTATTTAGGCTCCGTCACTTCGTATGCCATTCCTGTCAAAGAGAAAGTGCTCGACGTTCCGTCCGAAACCATAGAGACTCATGGAGTGGTCAGCAGCGAGGTCGCCGCGGCTATGGCGGAAGGTGTCAGGCGTCTCACCGGCAGTGACTATGCGGTGGCGACAACTGGGATTGCCGGACCGGGAGGTGGTACTCCAGACAAGCCTGTCGGCCTGGTTTGGGTTGGCGTAGCCTCTGAAAAAGGAACAAGAACTGCCTCTTTTACCTATAAAAATGACCGCAAGCACAACATTGAGCGGTTTTCTGCCGCTGCGCTACATTTATTATGGGAAACAATCCGCAACGAATAGAACTTATTAGTAAATACGTTCCAAAACAAAAATGTTTAATATTAAAACATTTTTGTTACATTACTTTTGTCAACAAATAACGAAAATTTATATAGCATTTCTTGCGAAATTTGAGTCACGCCAACAGGCGCAGGAAGTTGCCCCCGGCTATTGCCGCAATGTCCGTCTCCGAATAGCCTCGATTTCTAAGTTCCTCGAAGATTACCCCAAAACGGCTGCAGTCCTCAAGTCCCTCGGGAGTGACAGACATTCCGTCAAAATCAGAACCGAGTCCGACATGCTCCGGACCGACAAGTGACACGGCGTGGTCGATGTGGTCCGCGATCCTCCTGAAGTTCGGGCGTGGCAGAGCTTTCAGTCTGTCTATACATTCATACCATGCCGTACGCTTGGAAATGTCACTTGGATCTGAAATGAATGCCCCCTCAATCGAGTCTATTTCGTCATCGTAACGGCTTAGCACCTGCGCAAAGTCCGCATCAAGAAACGACGGATAGAAGTTGATCTGGAGAACGCCACCTTGTTCCGCGAGGCTTCTAATCATCCCGTCGCTCAAGTTTCTCGGATGGTCGGCCAGTGCCCTGCAGCATGAATGCGTGGCTACAACGGGCTTTCTGCTGCACTCCAAGACATCATAGAACGAACGGTCAGAGATGTGAGAGACGTCCACAAGCACTCCGAGACGATTCATTTCCTTCACGACACTTTTTCCAAACGGACTAAGACCTCCCCATCGTCCGGCATCGCCGCTTGTGCAGGAATCACATATCTCATTGTCGCGTGAGTGCGTAAGGGTCATATATCTGACGCCCAACTCTGAAAACAGTCTCAGCAGTCCGAGATTTTTCTGAATCGGAGAGCCGTTCTCGATAGCGAGAAACACTGAGATCTTCCCGGCTGCCTTGTTTCTGAAGGCATCTTCAGCGGTAGTTGCAATCGCTGCTACATCCGAATTCGCGGCGACCGCGTCCTTCGTACAGGCAATCAGCTCAAGTGCATACCGCGTGGCCGCATCTGGAGCCAGCGAACTGGGTATATACGCAGCAAAGAACGATGCGTCTACTCCCCCGCGCTGCAGCTTCGGAAAATCCACCTGGGCGTGCGCATCTTCCTTTCCGATGTCACGCAGCCTGTAAATCTGCGACGGCGTGTCGCAATGAGAATCCAATACAAACATTCAAATCAGCATTTTGAAGCTTAGATGCAAAAAGTCAAATAAAAGATGGAGAGCAAGGCTTGTCTATCCGCTTTTATTTGGCTTTTTGCCTTTGGCGGACTACCTCATACAACATAACAGCTGCAGCAATGGAGACATTCAGTGAGCCTATCTCCCCCGCCATCGGAATCGCAGCCTTGACATCGGCGAGTTCCAGCATCGCCGACGAGATTCCCTTGCCTTCCGACCCCATGATCACTGCGATTGGTCCCGTGAGATCAACGTTATAGATGTAATTGTCCACCTTCTCTGTGGCCGCAACGAGCCTGAATCCAGACTGCTTCAGGACATAGGCAGCATAGCGCAGATTGGGCACCCGGCAGGTGTCCATGCGCATAAGTGCGCCCGCCGAAGCCTTGATGGCCTCAGCATTTATTGCAGCGCCGCCCTTTGCCGGGACAATGATGCCATTGCCGCCGACACATTCAAGCGTACGTGCTATTGCCCCGAGGTTGCGCACATCGCTCACGCCGTCAAGAATTACAAGAATCGGGGATGCAGTCTTGGCCAAGGCATTGTTCACCATATCCTCCAGTCCTACATAGTCAATCTGGGAAATATAGGCGACCACGCCCTGATGCGCGCCGCGTACTGCCCTATTGAGTCTGTCTATTGGCACGAACTGGTATGGTATGTTCTTTTCGCCGAGCAAACCGTAGAGTTCGCGGAAGTGCTGCCCTTCCAGACCCTGCTTGAGGAGCACCTTGTCAAAGCGACGCCCTGCCTTCACTGCCTCCATCACAGGGTGGATGCCATAAAGAAACTGCATTTTATCTTCTTCCATATTTATCTGTGTTACTTTAATTTACAAATGTTAACTCAAAGACAACTCGAGTGTACTGCACATCTTGAACAAAAACAGACACTATACTTCAAGACTCTCGGACAACTCTGCCCACTCGTCTGTTTTGGCATCGAGATCACGCTTGAGTTCGAGGAATTCCCGAGTCAGTTCCATGTAATCATCGGATGGTGACGGCGCGGCAAGCACCCCTTCAATCTCTTTCATCCTAACCTGAATCTCATCTATTTTCTTTTCAAGAAATGAGATTCGGTTCCTAACCTTTCGTTCTTCCTTTGATATGAACTTCTTTGCCTGATATTCCTGCTGTGCAGCCTCTTTCTTTGCGGCAAGCTCTGCTACAACAGTCTGTTCTGCCTCCGGCTTGGCGTGGCGTTCCAATTCGTTGAGATTTTCGATGCGACGCGTCTCGAGGAAATCGCTCACGCCGCCAAGAAATTCCCGCACATGTCCGTCACGGAATTCATAGAGCTTGTCGGCAAGCCCGTCAAGGAAATCACGGTCATGGGAAACTATTATCAGCGTGCCGTCATATGATTTGAGGGCCTGCTTCAAGATGTCCTTGGAAAGGATATCCATGTGGTTCGTAGGCTCATCGAGCGCAAGGAGATTATAGGGGCGAAGCATCAGTTTTGCCATAGCAAGACGTGCACGTTCCCCTCCGGAAAGGACAGCCACTTTCTTGTCAATATCCTCTCCCTTAAAAAGAAAAGCAGCCAGAATGTCGCGCAACTTCAGACGTATATCCCCCACAGCTATTCGGTCAAGAGTCTCATAGACAGTGTCGTTCTTGTCAAGGACATCTTCCTGATTCTGCGCATAATAGCCAATGCTGACATTATAGCCGACACGGGACTCCCCCTTCATCGCCTCCAATTCACCCATGATTGCCCTCATCAGTGTGGTCTTTCCCTCGCCATTCCTTCCGACAAGAGCAACCTTCTCTCCGCGTTTGACCTCGATGTTCGCACCGGAAAACACAACCTTGTCTCCATAGCCGAGCGTAAGATCCGTAGCCTTGTAGGCTATGTCTCCCGAGCGCGGCGCAGGAGGAAACTTCACGGCAAGTGTGGACTTGTCCTCCAGATCCACCTCGATGCGCTCCAGTTTCTCAAGCTGCTTCACTCGGGACTGTACCTGATTGGACTTTGTTGGCTTGTAGCGGAAACGCTCAATGAAATCTTCTGTCTTTTCAATCATCCGCTGCTGATTCTCGTAGGCCGCCTTCTGCTGGGCAATACGTTCCTTCCTGAGTTCCAGATACTTGCTGTACGGAACCTTGTAGTCGTGTATGTGACCGAGCATAATCTCTACTGTCCGGTTCGTGACATTGTCCAGAAATTTCCTGTCGTGAGATATCAGCACCATTGAGCCACGATAATCCTTCAGATAGCCTTCGAGCCACTCGATAGACTCGATATCGAGGTGGTTGGTCGGCTCATCAAGCAGAAGCACATCGGGCTTTCCGAGAAGTATCTTGGCCAGTTCGATTCTCATGTTCCAGCCTTGGCTGAACGTTTCCGTCGCTCTCTGCAGTTCGTCATACTTGAACCCGAGACCCAATAGAGTACGCTCGGCAAGAACTTGAGGTGAGTCTGTCTTTATTATTGAAAGACGGTCATTTATGTCATTCAACGAGACTATGAGCCTCTGATATGCGTCCGACTCGTAATCCGTCCGCTCTGCAAGTTCTGCAGTGATGCGGTCCAATTCGGCCTCCAGGTCGAACATTTCCTGAAAGGCAGTCATAGTCTCGTCAATCACAGACTTGCCCCGGTGGTGTTCCATAATCTGCGGAAGATAGCCTATCTTCACGTCCGAAGGCACTGCAATCGTGCCGGATGTCGGTGTCTGAAATCCACATATCAACTTGAGTATAGTAGACTTGCCGGCACCATTCTTTCCGACCAAGCCAATCTTGTCCTGTTCGCTAATGTGAAAATTTATGTCGTCAAGAAGCGTGAAGCTCCCGTATGCAACCGTCAGTGAATTTATTGAAATCATTATCTCTTCCCTTTTATTTCTTCAATCCCCCGCTATCTGTCTCACTATTACCAGTTTCGACATCATCCGCATCCTCTTCCGGTTCATCCTTCTCCTGTTCATCTTTGCGGCAGACAAGTATGCTGAACTCATAGAGCAGATAAAGCGGAATCGTCACCACAATCATGGACATTATGTCAGCGGGAGTAATCGCGGCAGCTATAATCATCAGTATAACAAGAGCATGCTTCCTATGGTTCTGCAATGTGCTGCGATGCAGCACCCCCATACTGGACAATGCGAGAATCACAGCTGGAAACTCAAACGCGAGACCCATGGAAAACACTGTAGAGAAGAATGTCGAAATATATGAACTCAGCGAAATAGTGTTCTTCACCATGCTGCTGACCGTATATCCCTGAAAAAAATCGATAATGAACGGGAGCAGGATGAAATAGCCCACGAGAAGACCGACATAAAAAAGAGTGCCTGCGAACAGGAATGCCTTACGTACCGGTTTCTTCTCTTTCTCATACAATGCCGGAGCTATGAATTTCCACAGTTCATAACATATGTACGGGGCACCGAGAACGATGGCTCCGAGCAGAGAAGTCTCAAGGTGAACCATGAACTGTGCCGTCAAATCATAGTTTATCAGCGATATTTCCGGCGTCATCCCGAATAGACGATAGACGGGAAATGTCGGTTGTGTCGGAGCAAGGACAACAATGTCGAAGAACCAGTCCTTCAGGATAAAAAGAAGCAGAGCGAGCACAAGAACAAGACCCGCCGAGCGGAGAAGAACTCCCCTCAGCGCATCAAGATGATCCCAAAAAGACATTTCTGCCTTACTGTCCCCGTCCATCGGAAAAACCTACTTTTTGTCTGCGTCCTTGGTTTCCTCAGGAGTGGTGTCTATTTCTTTCTTTATTTCCTGAATCTCTTTGTCGGCATCCTTCATTCCCTGCTTGAAACTCTTCATTCCATGTCCTAGTCCGCGCATGAGTTCAGGAATCTTCCGACCTCCGAAAAGAAGAATAATGACAAGAGCGATAATAATAACCTGCCATGGGCCGAAAACTCCGAGTGGTAACATTGTCAACATAATCTGATTCGATTTATCAAGTTAATAATATTCGTCATTCAAGCATAGGTCGTCCTATTCATAGTACTTCCCTATCACTTCCAACAGGTCTTCCGGGCATCTGCGAGGGCGTCGCGTGTCCGCGTCTATGAAACCGAGCTTTACCGTACCTGTACAGAGCAGGACATCATCCTGGTTGTAGATTTCCGTCTCAAACAGCAGTTTCGCCGTCGGAAGTTGCGGAAGCCGCGTCACAATGCGCAAGGTGTCTCCAAGTCTGGCCGGAGCCTTGTATTGGGCCGAAACAGCTGCGACAGCGGTCATCACTCCCTCGCGTTCCATCCGTTCAACAGGGAAACCGACATCCTGCATCAGCTTTGCCCTACCGCACTCAAAGTAGCGTATGTAGTTCGAATGATGGACTATCGCCATCTGGTCAGTCTCGTAGTAACGGACTTCAAGATATAATGTAGATTCTATCATGTTACAAGCTGAATATATGTATTTTAACAGTCTGTCACTTACCTACTACATCAGGCTTTGAGAGCTTTGAGTGAATGCTCTATGCTCTCTATCTTCGAAAGTGCATCAGCCTCTTTCTTCCTCTCCGCGGCAACAACGGCCTCTGGAGCATGCGAAACAAATTTCTCGTTGGAGAGCTTTCCGCGCACGGACTTAAGGAATCCCTGAAGATACTTGAGTTCGCCCTCAAGCTTTGCTATCTCCTCCGTAGCGTCAACAAGCCCGTCAAACGGAACGAACACCTTGACAGTTCCCGCCATAAATGACACGCCGGCAAGTGATTCATCGATAGTGGTGACGTGCTGTATTTCGCTGACATTAGCAAGTTTAACTACAACCGGTCCCATTTCCTTAGAGAAGTCTCCTACAAAATATGCCTTGAGCGGTTCTTTGGGCGAGAGTCCTTTCTGTTGACGGATGTTCCTAATGCCGGCAACAACTTCTGTAGCAAGCCCAAATGCGGCGATATACTCTGCATCGCTTTCTCCGGCAACAGGGTATCTTTCAAACATAATAGTTTCATTCTCTCCGCGTTCACGCACCGCATGCCAGAGTTCTTCGGTTATGAACGGCATAATCGGGTGTATCATCTTGAGAAGGTCCTCAAAGAACTCAAGCGTAGCCTCATAAGTCTTCGCATCGATCGGAGAACCATATGCCGGTTTCACAAGTTCAAGATACCAGGCGCAGAAATCATCCCAGAAGAACTTGTAGACAGCCATCAGTGCATCAGAAATCCTGAACTTTGCAAAATGGTCGTTTACTTCAGCCGTCACAGCATTGAGTTTGTTACCGAACCACTTGACAGCCACTTCGCAAGCATCACTTTGCTCAAGTGAAGCATCAACCGTCCATCCGGTAATGAGCCTGAAGGCGTTCCAAATCTTGTTTCCGAAATTTCGTCCCTGCTCAATCTGGGACTCATCATATAAGATATCGTTTCCTGCCGAACTGCAAAGAAGCATTCCCAGACGCACGGCATCCGCGCCATACTTGGCGATGAGGTCGAGCGGATCCGGAGAGTTTCCCAGTGTCTTGCTCATCTTACGACCGAGTTTGTCGCGTACGATTCCGGTGAAATAGACGTTGTGGAAAGGCTCCTCCTTCATGAACTCGTCGCCGGCCATAACCATTCTGGCGACCCAGAAGAAAATGATGTCAGGTCCTGTAACAAGGTCATTTGTAGGATAATAGTAAGCAAGGTCACGGTTCGGCAGATGCTCCGGGTGTCCTGGCATTTCCGGATCAAAGACAGAAATAGGCCAAAGCCATGATGAGAACCAGGTGTCAAGCACGTCATCGTCTTGATGGAGATCCGCTGCGGTCACGGCAGGATTCTTCTGCTGCGCAAGTTTCAAAGCCTCTTCGGCCGTGGACGCTACAACAAAGCTTCCGTCCGGAAGATAATATGCAGGAATGCGCTGCCCCCACCAAAGCTGACGTGATATGCACCAGTCGTGCGCTGTCTCCATCCAATGGCGGTAGGTATTGCGGTACTTTTCCGGTATGAGCTTTATTCTTCCGCTCTCCACGCTTTCGAGAGCGGACTTTGCCAAATCATCCATCTTGAGAAACCACTGTTTAGAGAGTTTCGGCTCAATGACGGCGTTCGTCCGTTCTGAATATCCTATAGGAGAAGTGTAATCGACTGTCTTCTCGAGATTTCCGGCTTCCTCAAGCATCTTGGCAATCTTCTTTCTCGCCACAAAACGATCCTCGCCAACAAGAATCTGAGCCTTTTCGTTTAGGCGGCCGTGGTCATCGATTATGTCAAGAACCGGAAGATTGTGACGCATTCCGATAGCGTAGTCGTTCACATCGTGAGCCGGAGTCACCTTGAGACATCCGGTTCCGAAATCCATCTCGACGTATGAATCCTCAATAATAGGTATCTCCTTGTTTATCAGAGGTATAATTACCTTTTTTCCGCGAAGCCACTCATATCTCGTGTCATCCGGATTGATGCAGACAGCTGCATCGGCCATGATTGTTTCCGGACGGGTGGTCGCCACGACTATGTATTTGTCGGTCGGGTTGCCGTGTCCGTCGGAGACGAAGTATCTCATGTGATAGAACTTGCTGGCTGTGTCCTTATGGACAACTTCCTCGTCGCTGACTGCCGTGAGACCAACCGGGTCCCAGTTGACCATGCGCACACCTCTATATATAAGTCCCTTGTTGTAGAAGTAGACGAAGGTGTTGATCACAGCCTCACTCAGATCCGGATCCATAGTGAACTTGGTCCTGTCCCAATCACATGACGCACCGAGCTTGCGCAACTGACTGAGGATGATGCCGCCATGCTTTTCCTTCCATTCCCATGCATGCTTCATGAACTCGTCGCGGGAAAGGTCCTCTTTGCTGATGCCCTCAGCCTTGAGTTTGGCCACAACCTTGCTCTCGGTTGCGATTGAAGCATGGTCGGTCCCCGGAATCCAGCAGGCGTTCTTGCCGTCCATGCGTGCCTTGCGAATCAGCACATCGTTGATGGTGTTGTTGAGAACGTGCCCCATGTGAAGGATTCCCGTCACGTTAGGAGGCGGAATGACTATAGTGTAAGGCTCCCTTTCATCCGGCTCCGAGTGAAAGAACTTGTGTTTCAGCCAGTAGGCGTACCATTTGTCTTCGGTCTGTGCCGGATCGTACTTCGACTGCAATTCCATATATTTCCAATATTTTAAATTTCAATTTTCACTATCATGCGCCATTTCCACAGCAATTTCCACCCGCGCACGTCATTCACCGCGCATAAACGTGCAAAGATACAATATTTTTGACTAACTTCGCGAGACAATACAATCTATATCTTTGAAAACGTAACGTGCAATTCAAAAATTATGGAAAACAACGACAACAAGCTTGACATCGAAATCCCTCACGACGTCGCAAAAGGCTCATACTCGAACCTTGCCATCATCACTCACTCCCATAGCGAATTCATCCTTGACTTCGCGACCATGCTTCCGGGCCTGCCGAAAGCGAGCGTGAGCAACCGCCTGATTATGACACCGGAACATGCAAAGAGGCTTCTGATGGCACTGCAGGACAACATTCAGAAATACGAGTCCCAGTTCGGGACGATTTCATTCGGAAGAAACGGAGGTGACACATTCCCTATGGGAGGATTTGGAAACGGTTTCGGAAACGGTGCCAAGAGCTGATGAAGATGGTAAAAATTACAAACTCACAGCTCAAGGAGCTTGAAATTCCCGAAAAAGTCTACGAGAAGATTCTGAGAATCAAGGCTTTCACATTTGATATCGATGGAGTGATGACCGCCGGAAGCATCTTTGTCGCAGAAAGCGGAGACTTCCTGCGTACCTACAGCGCGAAGGATGGTTTCGGCCTCAGAATGGCGTCTATGGGTGGCTATAGGCTCGGTATCATAACAGGAGCACACTCGGATACAGTCGAAAAACGCTTCCGGTTCTTCGGTTTCGGCGGTACGGACATCTACCTTGCCTCAAAGGACAAGATTGCTGATTTCAACAAATTCTGCACAAAATACGCCCTGAAACCGGAGGAGGTCCTCTACTGCGGAGATGACGTTCCGGATGCGCCTGTTCTCGCGGCCTGCGGATTGGGCATCTGCCCCGCCGATGCCATGGAAGAAGCGAAACTCTGTGCTGACTATGTGTCGATTTTTCCGGCAGGAGCTCGTTTCGTCCGTGAAATCATAGAAATTGTGATGCGTGCCCAGGGAAAGTGGACTTTTGATGTTTCAAAATATGAGAAAAGTTACTGATACAGAAAAACATATCATCCTTGGCAGCGCATCTCCCAGAAGGCGTGAACTGCTTTCCGAGTTGGGCTTTGAGTTTGAAGTGGACACAGAGAATAGTTTCGAAGAGAAATTTGACCCGCAGACTCCGCACTGGGAGATTCCCCTGCTGCTTTCCAAAGGAAAATCTCACGGATTCCACCGTCCGCTCTCAGAAAACGAAGTCCTCATAACAGCCGATACACTTGTGCTTTGTGGGGAAGAGATTATGGGAAAACCTCATTCCGAAGAGGAAGCACGCCAAATGCTGAAACATCTGTCCGGTCGAGAACACGAGGTGATTACAGGAGTTACCATCCGTGATGCCTTTCGCGAAAAATCGTTCGCAGACAGATGTCTCGTGCGTTTTGCCCCTCTCAGCGAAGAAGACATCGACTTTTACATCAAAAACTTCAAACCCTTTGACAAAGCCGGAGCCTATGGCATCCAGGAATGGATAGGATATGCGGCAATCAGCGGCATAACAGGGTCATTCTTCACAGTTGTAGGCCTTCCGACACAACTTCTCTACTATGAATTGAAGTCTTTTTTGTAAAAATTTGTCTTTTTTTTTGCGGAAAAAATTTGCAGAATCAAAAAATAGTCGTACCTTTGCAAACGAGTTAAGGGAAGACGATTCTGTGTTCTAAAATTAACTCATTGGTTATTAGTTTTAGTGTTATTAATTATGTGGTTAGTATGAGGTGTCCTCGCGGGAGCGACGACAGCTCATTTTTTATTTATATGAGTCTCACATTATTGATATAAACTACGGGTGCCTGAAGAAGCGAAATCTTCAGGCACCCGAATTCCATTGTGATTCTAAATCTTAGTGAATCAAGACTGTGAGTCCGGCCATAACGATTGAAACCATACTCATAAGCTTGATAAGAATATTGAGTGACGGTCCGGATGTGTCTTTGAATGGGTCACCAACCGTGTCGCCTGTCACTGTCGCACGGTGAGCCTCAGAATTCTTGCCGCCGAGATTACCCTCTTCAACATATTTTTTCGCATTGTCCCAGGCTCCACCGGAGTTGGCCATAAACACAGCCAAGACAAAACCGCTGCCGAGACCGCCGACAAGAAGCCCCATAACACCGGCTACTCCAAGAACGAGACCTACGACTACAGGAACAATGATGGCAATCAAAGCCGGCAGAAGCATTTCGTGCTGAGCACCTTTAGTGGAAATCTCCACACAACGTGCATAGTCCGGCCTTGCCTCTCCTGTGAGAATACCCTTGATTTCGCGGAACTGTCTGCGAACCTCTGTCACCATACTCTGGGCAGCCCTTCCGACAGCATTCATCGTAAGTCCGCAGAAAAGGAAGGACATCATCGCACCAATGAAAACGCCCACGAGAACCACAGGATTCATAAGATCCACATTATAGAATGCCATAATGTCAGGAATTGTCGCGCTTGAGGCATCAATCCATTCTCCAGTGACGGACATAACCTGTTTTCCGATGTGTCCGAGACCGATTTTGATTTCTTCTATGTAGGAAGCAAGGAGTGCAAGACCCGTGAGGGCTGCGGAACCGATTGCGAAACCCTTACCTGTTGCCGCAGTGGTGTTTCCAAGAGCGTCAAGCACATCCGTACGCTGACGGACTTCCGGATCGAGTTCACTCATCTGAGCGTTACCTCCCGCGTTGTCGGCAATCGGGCCGTAAGCGTCGGTGGCGAGGGTTATGCCAAGAGTCGAAAGCATTCCGACTGCTGCGATACCGATGCCGTAGAGACCGAGGCTGAGGCTCTGGGCAGAGAAAGAAAAGTCAAAACCGTTGGCGCAGAAGTATGAAAGAAGAATTGCGACTGCGATTGTAATTACCGGAATTGCAGTTGAAAGCATTCCCAGACCGACTCCGGAGATGACAACCGTGGCAGGACCGGTCTGGGCGCTCTCGGCAAGTTTCTGTGTAGGACGGTATGAATGTGAGGTGTAGTACTCCGTTGCCTGTCCGATGATTACTCCGGCGAGAAGACCGACCACTACTGAAAGTGAAATCTGCCACCAATTATCCATACCCAGGAGCCATATAATCCCGAAGGTCGCCACTGCAATAAGAACGGAGCTGAGATTTGTTCCGATACCCAAAGACTTGAGAAGCTGCTTCATACCCGCCCCCTCTTTGGTTCTGACAGTGTAAATACCTATAATAGAAAGAATCACGCCGACTGCGGCAATGAGCATAGGAGCCACAATCGCCTTCAATTGAAACTCTGTTCCGCTCATATAGAATGCAGATGCTCCGAGCGCACTGGTTGCGAGGATAGAACCACAGTAGGATTCATAAAGGTCAGCACCCATTCCGGCAACATCACCCACATTGTCACCCACATTGTCAGCGATAGTTGCGGGGTTGCGAGGATCGTCCTCAGGAATTCCGGCTTCGACTTTTCCCACAAGGTCAGCTCCCACATCGGCAGCCTTTGTGTAAATACCGCCACCGACACGCGCAAAAAGTGCCTGTGTGGATGCACCCATTCCGAAAGTAAGCATTGTCGTTGTGATGATGACGAGGTTATGAGGATCGTCAGTCGGATAAAATGCCGAAAGAATGAGCCACCACAATGCGATGTCGAGAAGACCGAGACCAACAACCGTGAGTCCCATCACGGCTCCCGAACGGAATGCCACCTTAAGACCGCTGTTGAGCGAACGCATAGCCGCATTTGCTGTCCTCGCAGAAGCATAGGTCGCTGTTTTCATTCCCACAAACCCCGCAAGACCGGAGAAGAATCCACCGGTGAGGAATGCAAACGGAACCCAAGGGTTTTGGACGTGAAAAACATAGGCCAGAACCGCAAAAAAAACAGCAAGCACAATGAAGACAATAGTCACAACCTTGTACTGTTGTTTTAGATAGGCCATAGCCCCTTCCCTTACGAACCGCGCGATTTCCTGCATCGTCACGTTTCCCTCACTTTCCTTCATCATCTGTCGGAAAAACAACCAGGCGAACAGAAGTGCAATCACTGCCGCCACCGGTACGAAATAGAAAAGAAATGTCATAGTTTTGTGTTTGTAGTAGTTAAAAAAAGTTTCGTACTATTGTTGAAAGGTTACAAACATACACAAAAAATACGAAAAACCGCACATTCTTAAAATATTTGCAACAGATAAGACCACGTGTAATGTCTCCAAACAATCGTAAAAAAAGAGCTCGCTTGCGCGAACTCTTCTTTTGGAGGTGCCAAGCAGATTCGAACTGCTGTAGCAGGTTTTGCAGACCTGTGCCTAGCCCCTCGGCCATAGCACCATATTTCCTTTGGGAATGCAAAGTTAGGAAAATTTTTCCTTTGTGCAAACTTTTCTGTGTGTTTGCGTTGAAAATTGTTTCAGCAACCGCCTACTCAACATACAGCAGCAGTCCTTTCAAATACTCCCCTTCCGGGTGGTAGATGTTAACGGCGTGGTCGGCCGGTTGGTTGAGACGGTCGAGGATGCGGACACTCCTTCCGGTCTGGGCGGCAGCGGAGAACACGGCAAGTGCAAAGGCTTCCTTGTCAACGACTTGGGAACAACTGTAAGTAAAGACGAGTCCTCCAGGCGCAACCTTTGAAATGGCAGCCGCATTGAGTCTCTGGTAGGCCCGCAGAGCATTATCTCTGGCCCCACGGTGCTTTGCAAATGCAGGAGGGTCAACGATAATAAGATCGTATTTTCCTTCCGGAATGTTTTTCACATAATCAATGGCATCGCAGCAAAGTCCCTGATGTTGAGCAGTTTCTGAACCGGTCGTAAAACTGTTCAGCGACACATTTTTTTCAACCAGTTCCATGGCACGTGCAGAACTATCGACAGAATCGACGTGAATTGCGCCTCCGGCCAGAGCATACACGGAAAAGCCTCCGGTATAGCAGAAGAGATTGAGAACGCGGCGACCGGCAGCATAGCGCTCCACAAGCGCACGGTTTTCTCGCTGATCAAGAAAAAATCCTGTTTTTTGTCCTTCTGTCCAGTTCACTATAAATTTGTGCCCATTTTCAAGAACAATCTGCTCGTCGTCACTGAATCCGTCTTTTCTATACATGTACCCGTCGACCAAGTCGAGCCCCGCCTTGAAAGGCGCTGTGCCCGAACTCTTGTCGTAAACCGCCTTCAGAGCGTCACCATAAATAGATTGAAGCGCAAGACAAATCTGTTTTCTTGCTCGAAACATTCCAACGGAATGGGCCTGCATCACGCATACACCATTATAGTAGTCAATAACAAGCCCTGGAAGGCTGTCTCCTTCCCCATGAACCAGACGATAACAGTTTGTTCTGCCTACAACCGATGTCTTCGAATCTGATATACAGCGTTCAGGAGCAAATCCGGCAGGTGGCTCTGCAAGAGATGCAGCGATGCGCACAGCGAGCGCTCTGGAAATCATAGTCTCCCAAAAGTCCGGTGCAAGGATATCCGAGTCAAAGCTGAGAATCCGGACTGCTATTGAGCCTATCTGGTAGTGGCCACACGCAAGAAAAGTCCCGTCCGCGGCATAAACCGACACGAGGTCACCTTCCGCAGGAGTGCCTTGAATCTGTGCTATTGAACCTGAAAACACCCACGGGTGAAAGCGACGCACCGACTCATCCCGGCCTTTGCGAAGTATTACCTTTACCATATATGTTCTTTGTTTTCTATTATCTCAACCGAAACAACATCATCTTTGAATGCTACAGTCGTTGGCGTCAGCGGCTTGAGTTCCGTATTCTTCAGTTTTAAATACATCTCACGGCAGATCCACGCATCTGTGGCAGCATATTTCATTTGGGGATCTGAAAGCGTATCCGCCTCCCAATTGGAGAGCTGCTGTGTCTTGGAAACCTTGACTCCGAGAATGATTGCAGCCATCTTTTTGACGCTCTTGTCGCGTATCCCCCATTCAGGGACAATCTTCTGCAAGTCCACGAAAGAAGCGGGCTTGAACTTCGCATAGCGCTGAAGCCCTCTCACGTCGTCCGTTGTTGCTGCTCCCACCTTTACGATGTCGGGATTTGCAAGAATGTTGCATAATGCCCGCTGCATCCCAAGCGACTTTATCCTAAAGAGAAACGCCTTGCCGCCGCCCGAAAGCTGCAAAAGCGCGACGCCGGGATTTGGTGTGCGGGGAGTGAAGCAGGGCTTCGTTTCCGTGTCGAAACCGAGAATCTTCTGTCTTTTCAAGTAACGGACAGCTTTCCTATAATCCTCAGACAATGAGTCTATTACACATATCTCCCCCGGAAATGAAGCCAGTGGCATCGTTTCAATCGCCTCCGGAAGTATGTTCTCTATGAATCTGTTTTCGTTCACCTCTGCACTGCTCTTTAATTAAACTGTACATCACTCCGTCAGCCTGTCCATATTGAGTATCACCGGAGCTACAAGACGGTTGACCTTTTCAAGATACTCGTCACTCATATACAAGCGTCCAAGAGGAACTGTCCGCGTGATCTGAATACTTGCATCCGCCGAATGGTTATACTTGAACTTGTCGGAAAGCGTGCCGCCGAAACTGACACTTTCAAGCGGAACGCTCGACGACGGAACAGTCACGTATGCCTTCACCGAAGGGTATGCAATCTTATGCGTGAACAGATTATGACCGCGAAGAACATTGTAGCACGCTTGAATGACAGCATCCTCTCCCCCGATAAATTCAAAGTTCTCGTCAAGCACTGCGCGGTAGTTTTCCATATCAAGCCCCTGAGACGTCCTTATCTCCTCCAGCACCTCCGAGAGATCACGGACATTGAGCGAATCGGACGAGACACCGACAAGCACGGCAGAAATCTTCTCCTGAGCGCCCGAAGCCAGATAGTTGTCAAGAAATTCCATGAATACTGTCTTAGAGTCAGCGCCTGAGACCGTATGTTCGATGTAGTCGGGAAATGAATCAGAACCATTACGACACCGTTCATATACTCCTTTGTACAAGCCATATTCAATCTCCTTACTCCCGGCAAGAACGGCAATCAGCCCATTCGGGTGGCGTGTTCCGGCGCGGCGCATCATCTCGTCAGAAAGTGAGAGAACAGGGACGTCAATCCCGGCAGAGACAAGTAGAGTGTCAATATCCTTCAACGCATAGCGGCACAGATATGGAGAATCCACAATCAGGACCTTTGCAGGAATGCGGGATGAAGTCATATCTTCGTCAAAGGTGTTTGAATAGCAACTGCTACCCAAAGAAGCCACTGCCATGCTGACTGCAGCCTCGCGCATTGCAGGAATATTCTCGGCCTCAATGTAGCCGGCATAGGGAGAGTTTGCCATGTCAAAGACAGGAGTGAACGTCTCCCCGGCAAAATCATGCAGTTCATCCGGCTGCTCGCGCCCGTCGATGTTATCGAAACGGTCTGAGCACAGAAAGTCAGACACCATGCGGCATACCGACTCAAAATCTCCTATGACTGCGATGCTTCCTGCCACATTGTTCGGAACATATTTGTCCAGAATGTGCTTGGAAACAGAACTCGTATCAGTGAGTGCCTGCTTTACAAAGGGCAGGTATGGTTCTGAAACTTTCTTGTTTCTTTCACATGCTGTCAAGATAATTGCCGGCATCAGAATCGATATGAGAAACCTCTTCCTCATTTCGCGTCCTTATGGGTAAACGGCAGCGCCGCAACGTTCAAGACAATGTAATAGAAAAATATGAGGCTGAATGCTATCGAGAAATGAAGCCTAAACACAGCGACTGCAACTACTATGATAGCGGCACCGACAAAAAACGCTATCCGCAGTTTTCCATAGTGCCCCTCTGCAAGGTTGCTTCCCTTTTTTATCTTCATCGCGAACATTGGAATCTCGCAGACAAGCAGGGCTGCGACTGTGACAGAAAGCACAGGAACCATAATCCTGACGATCGCCCAATCTGAAAGCCATGCTGCAAACCCACTCTCCGACTTCATTGCGAAGCATACGAGTGCCGCAAGAAATATTGCGCCCGCAGGGGTTGCAAGACCGATAAAATTCTCGCTCTGACGCTCATCTGTGTTGAACTTTGCCAGCCTCAGTCCGGAGAACACGGCAACGAGCACGGGAGAGAGCACCACGAGCCAGTGAATGAACGGCGAAACGTTGAACGCGAGGTCAAGCCCACCCAAGAACGAATGCTCAGCAAAGCATACGAGCATCACCGACGGGAGAACACCGAAACTGACCATGTCCGAGAGGGAGTCAAGTTCCTTGCCCATCGGTGAATAGGCATGCAGCACCCTTGCGGCCAGACCGTCGCAGAAATCAAAGACGGAAGCTGCCAGCATGAGATAGAATGCCGTCGGCACATCACCCTTCAGACAAGACAAAATCCCCAATACACCACAGAGCAAGTTCATTGATGTGATGGTGTTGGGGATATTTTTACGAATGCTTACCATAATCAATCATCCGAATATGGACAACTTATTTTATGCCAAGCTTCTTCTTTATCGACTTCGGAAGCGCGTCTTTATGAACAACAATGTTGAGAGTCTTGTAACGGACATAAGCATCTGACGCATACCATATTCCCTTGTATGCCCCGGCCTCGCCCCAAGAGTTCTTTACGATGAAGAAAGGATTGCCGTTCTGATCTTTTGCGAGGCCATAAATCTGCATTCCATGATCATCGGTCGTCTGCTTGTTGTCGTAGGCAATCTGACGCATCTCCTGAGTTATTTTCTTTTCCTCTGCAGAAGTCTGCTCCGAAGACTTTTCGTCAGACTTTCCAATCCAATGCTCTTGATCGGAGCCCGCAGTCGGTGCAGCATCCACGTCCGGAACCACAGCGGTGCCGTTGCGTGTAAATCCCTTCTCGCTGACGTCAGCACCCCACGCGATAGTGAATCCCTTGTCAATGGCATTGTACATCACTTCCATAAGCTCATCAATCGGAAGATTGTATGCGCTCCCCCATCTCCAGTTGTCGCTGACTTCTATTACGAACGGCTTGTAGAACGGGTGATGAGTGAATGAGGAAAGGTTAATGTAGTCGTCAACATTGATTCCAAGATAGTCGCGATAGGACTCCGGAGTGAAAGTCTTTCCGTCAACTGTGAATTCTGTCGGAAGTTCTCCGAGATATGCACTGAGTATGCCGTTGTAGGCGTTCTTCCACGCAATCGTGAGAGTCTTGTTCGGATTCTCGGCAATGGCTTTGATGAAACCCTCAAGTGCAGCGTCCATTTCTGCCTGAACCGGAAGTTCCGTACCATAGTTCATTCCGCTGTAAACTTCCTGAGGAACGATTCCATAGTTACGAATTACCTCATAGACATCACCGAATGAGCTCCCGGCCGAAAAACCGAGTTTGCCGTCGAGACGGACATATTTGACTCCCCTGTCAAAATAAGATCTGTTCACCACAAACATCTCTGAGAGGTCCGTCTCAATGCCCTTCTGGCGGAGAATCTCAGACTCGACAAAAGAAAGTGCGGAATAGCACCAACATGTCCCGGAACGGTATTGGTTCTTGATGCTTGTAACCGGATTCTCTTTTACGGTAGTAAACACATACCCGGTCTTCTGAGTTTTGTCCTGAGCCTGTGCAACGAAACCGAATCCGAGTACAAGCGCGACTGCGGTGATGATAAATCTCTTCATATCCTTAACCTTTATATTATACCAAAATAAATATACATCCATAATTAAGCTCGCAAAGTTAAGGTTTTGCCTCAATAAAAGCAAAAAAAGTTCAGTCGATCACCTCTATCAGGCTATCTGAGTCTGTCAACCTTGAGATTGCCCATATTAAGCCCCCAGCATCCGTTCTGAACGATTGGAATCTCGACTCCGTCGGGTCCTTTCTCCCAACAAATTTCCTTTAAGACCGTGTGGGAATGACCGCCAACGATAAGATCGACATTGCGCAGACCGCGCTGAACCATCATTCTGTCGCTCTCAAACCCAAGATGCGTGAGACAGATGACCATGTCGCACTTCTTTTCGTTGCGGAGATAATCAGCCCACCTGTTAGCCGTTTCCACCGGGTCACGGAACTCAAGCTGACGGGCAATGGATGCATCAACCACAGGCCTGACATCAGTAGTAAGGCCTATGATCCCGATCTTGAGTCCGGCCTTGCTGACAATAGTGTATGGCTTGACATATTTTCCGAGCTCGAACTTCGAGAAATCATAATTGGCGCAGAGTATCGGAAACTTTAGCTTCTTTACGCGAGAGGTGAACTCGTCAAGTCCGTTGTCGAACTCATGGTTTCCAATTGCAGTGGCGTCAAAGCCCATGGCATTCATCAGTTCCACTTCCAGGAAGCCTCTCATGACGATGAAATAGGAGGTTCCCTGGCTGAAGTCACCGGCATGCAGAAGAAGGACGTTCTTTCTTCCGTCAGCAGTGCGCACGCTGTCGATGTATGCGGCCCTTTCGAGAGTTCCGCCCTGCCCGTTTATAGAGCCTACACGTTCCGGCTCTATATGGCTGTGAGTGTCGTTCAGGTGAAGTATTGTAAGTTCCTGTGCAGAAGCGCTATAAGAAACGGCAATCAATGCTGCGACAAGTATGTGTCCGATTTTTTTCATTTTCTGTCCTCCCCTATTTTTCGATTACGACTCTTCCGTCTGTGTGATACTCAATCTGTTTACCTTCAGATGAAAGGGACTTCACCTTATCGAGTATGATGTCGATGATGTCGATGTCGTAGATTTTCATATTTCTGGAATTGTTTGCGAGGTAGAGTCCGTCACCTCCTTCAAGAAGGAAAGATATAGTAGCAACTCCGTACCATCTGGCGTCGTCGAGCGGTTCTCCGTCCAATTCTGCGGAGACAAGTTTCCCATCTTTTGCCACGACCCTACAGCCGCCGAGCACCTGAAAGCGATCGGCTGCCATTTTTTCAAGAATTGCGCGGATTTCGCTTCCCTGAAGTTCAAGGTAGACTATCTGATTCCTGAACGGGAACATGGATTTCAGGTCGTCAAGTATGATGTTGCCTTGAGGCATGGCACAGCGGATTCCTCCGAAATTGCCGACACCGAAAGACACCGACTTTCCGGATTCTTTTGCCACAGCTTCCATTATGTTGTCAATGAACCAGTTAGAAAGTTCTGATTCCGGATACTCGACATCCATCTCACGGGTGCTGTACCCTACGGTCTCCCTCATCGGAGCCATCCTGTCCTGCACGGAAAGCAGTTCCTTGGCAGCCTTGTATGTTGCCGTGCGGCGACCATATACCTTGCCGTCAGGAGCGTAGTATTTCCCGTGCCTGATCTCTCCGAGACATTCCTTCACGTTGTCGGATGACGGAGATTTCGCTCCAACACGGCTCCCGTCCATCGGGGTCAAGGTCCACGAGACCACTTCAACTTTGCCGACTTGTTGCTGACGATCTGCAGAATTCTGTGCAAATGCAGTGATTCCAGCAAATAATAACAATATTACAAGTATCTTCTTCATCGTATTATATTTTGGTTTACCAAATCTTGTCGTTTATCCTAAGCTATTTCATTCTCAACCATTTCCACAAGTCCTTGAACGTTGATTTCTTGCCGAAGGTGAGTATTCCGATTTTATAAATCTTGGCAGAGAGCCATGCGCAGCCGAGGAAAGTCAGCAGCAGCAGCGCAATCGAAAGTACAAGCTCCCACATCGGCACTCCGAAAGGAATCCTTGCAAGCATCACTATCGGCGAGGTGAACGGTATAATCGATCCCCAGAACGCTAACGGGCTATCAGGAGATTTGAAGGCATAGAGGGCGATGAAGAACCCGAGAAGAAGCGGAATCGTCACCGGAATCTGAAGTTGGCTGCTGTCTGCCTCGTTTTCAACGGAAGACCCGATGGCCGCAAAAAGTGAAGCATAAAGCAGGTATCCAAGCACGAAGAAAATCACGAATGAGACGAGTATCTCAGTATAATTCAACTCCCGAAGAGCAGAAAGCACCGAATTTCCTTGGGTGTCGAGACCTGCCGCCATTGCCGACGGATCGAGGTTCATTCCCGTAGCATCCAATGCTGACTGGTCAACCCCTGCCATTGCGCTCATCTGCTGGCTGCTGCCCATAATAGAATCAAAGCCGATGATTCCTCCGACAGCAGATACAATCACACCAGTCAGCACAATCCAAAGGAGAAACTGTGTCAGGGCAACGGCAGCGACGCCGACAATCTTGCCGAACATAAGTTCCGTGGCCTTGACGCTGGAAACCAAAACTTCCACCACCCTGCTGGACTTTTCCTCAATCACCGAGGACATCACCATGGCGGAGAACATCGCTATGAACATGTAGATTATCATCCCGAGCAGCATCGAAACAATCATCTTCACCTCAGCAGAATCGAGTTTTGCCTCTCCGGAGTCATCAATTGTATAGGTCGTCACACTGACGTCTGCCTTGACTTCTGCCATAATCTGCTTGAGATCTCCTATGTCATAAAGCGAGATTCGATAGTCTTCAATCGCATCGTCCACTTGTGACTCGATAGCAGATTTCAGTTCAACGCTCAGTGCCTTCGTTGAATACGTGGTAACATTTACAGTTTTTGTTGAATCAATTACCGGAGATACTATCATAAGCACGTCAACGCCAAGTTCCTTGAGATCTGCCTTGACGGAGTCCGGCTGATGTCCGGAATAGTCAGTGAATATATAAGAATCATCTGACTTAAGTTGCGGCATGACTATGCCGGACTCGTCGATGACAGCTATCTGTTTCCCCTTGTCCTTCGCAAAAAACATTATCAGCGACGGGAGCACCATCATCGCGGCAAATAGAATCGGGCCAAGGAAAGTGATTAGAAGGAATGACTTTTTTTTCACACGGGTCATGTACTCGCGAGATATGACCACGCCTATATTTCTGAAATTCATAGTATTGCTTAATATTATATAATTCGTTACTTTGAAACCTCCTGACCCTTTACAAGTTCGATGAATATGTCATTCATCCTTGGTATGAGTTCCCGGAATGAATTGACGGTCAGATTCCCGGTGATGATTGCAGAGAGCACATCGTTGCTTCGCACCCCTTCTTCAAGAGAGATAACCGCCGTATGCCGACCCGCCTCATCCTTGTCGCTGAGCACGGAAAACAGCCCTTCGTGGGCGGCCACCGGCGTTTCTCCAGTGTAGACGAGCTCGACATTGCTGTTCCCGTAATGGCGGCGGATGTCATCGAGATGGCCAGAAATGATGAGCTTGGACATGTTTATGAGAGCGATGTCGTCACAAAGTTCCTCGACGGATTCCATATTATGCGTGGACAAGACAATCGTAGCCCCTTCGTCGCGAAGACGCAGGATTTCTTTCTGAACGACCTGCGCATTGACAGGGTCAAAGCCGCTAAAAGGCTCATCGAGGATGAGCAGCGAGGGCCTGTGCACCACCGTCGTGATGAACTGAACCTTCTGGGCCATGCCCTTTGACAGTTCCTCCACCTTCTTGTTCCACCATGACTCAATCCCGAAACGGACAAACCACTTCTTCAGTTCCGTCTCTGCATCCTTATAGGACATTCCTTTCAGCCGCGCGAAAAAAAGCGCCTGCTCACCGACTTTCATCTTGCGGTACAGTCCTCTCTCTTCAGGCATATAACCAATCTTCTCGACATCACGTTGCGTGATGGGACGTCCGTCAAACAGGATTACTCCGGAGTTCGGTATGGTTATCCTGTTTATAATCCTAATCAGCGTAGTCTTTCCGGAGCCGTTAGGTCCGAGCAGGCCAAAGATCTTGCCCTTCTCCATAGTTACGGAGACATGGTCAAGAGCGACCTTTTCTCCGAAAGATTTGCAGATGTCCTGACATTCAATCAATCCCATAGACTTTATATTATGTTAAAAATTAGGTAATTCATATACATCCTCATAATGTAAGCAGCCTTGCCGTGAGCTCCGTAACAAGTTCGGCATCTGTGGCCTCACCGTTGTCTCCCCCCTTGCCCTTGAAATCATAGTCACGTATCAGCGCGATGGCAGCCATACACTTGCGTGTCGGATAGTTGCGCACCGCCATGTCATATTCCCGGAGAAAATAGGGATTGACTCCCAAAAGCGATGCCTTCTCAGCATTGCCGACTCCCGGTTTCGAGGCAAGTAGGGCGTTGTATTTCAGAATCCGGTAGAAATGCGTGAACAGAGGGCCTGTGGCCATAGGTAAGGCAAACTTTGCGGCAGAACCGATATAGGCGGCTATCTTTAAAGCCTTTGCGGCATTGCGGGCAGAGAGTTCACGGGTAAGTTCAAATATGCTATATTGACGGCTGATGCCGACGTTGCGCTCAATATCCTCCGCAGTGACATCTGTCGTGCCGTCCGGAAGATTCTTGAGCATCTTGTCTGTTTCCACGGCAATCTTAGACAAATCGGTCCCGGCATACTCGGCCAACAGAGAAGCGGCCTCGGGAGCCAAAGCAAGCCTGCGAGACCGGTAATAGGACGTTATCCACTGCGGCATCTCGTAGTCTCTCAACTGGGAGGACTCGACGACAACGCCTATTTTGGAAACTGTCTTGTAAAGGGATTTCCTCTTGTCCGCAGACGCCCCGTGCATTGCAATCACAAGGACGGTGGACTCCAGCGGTTTCGTGCAGTAGAGTGCAAGATCCTCAAGCGAACGCATCATCTGCGCTTCCTTGACCACAACCAGTCTGCGTTCCGCAAACATCGGATAGCTTCTGGCCGACGTTATCACAGAATCGGCGTCAACATCAGCGCCATAGCATATCAGTTGGTTGAAGTCCCGCTCCCCTTCGTCATCGAAGGCATTGGCAATCACAGCTTCGCAGACCATATCCACATAATAGGGTTCGTCCCCCATCAAAAGATACACCGGCGCGAACCGGTGCTGTCTAACCTGGGCGAGTATTTCCGCACATTGCCTGTCTGTCTCCGCAAATCCCTTTGCCATATCTACTTATTAAGTAAGCGTTAAAAAATAAGTTGAACTAAATTTGTATCAGATTTATGAGGATAGATTTCTTTTGGAAGAAGGAGTGTACTGGAGGTACACGACTGATGAGAAAATAAATATAGACCATAAAGATATGCAAATTGTTCAAGTTATTTTTTAACGATTACTAACAAAGCGGAGAAGCCTTTCAGGAGACTTCTCCGCCCAATAAATTACTTTACCTGTTTTTCCTTAATCCTCTTCAGCTTTTCCTTCAAGACGTCAGCGCAGTCAACGACGGCATCCTCGAAAGTTGCAGCATTTCTTTCCACGACGACATCATTTCCCGGCACCTGCACTTTCACCCAAACATTCTTGTTGTCATGCTCCGCCAACAGCGAAAGCTTCACATCAATACCGATGACCGAATCATGGAACTTAGGCAACTTTGACAATTTCTTCTTCACGAAATCCAAAAGTTTCTGATCGGCGTCAAAACGGATAGATTGAATTCTGATCTCCTCCATAAGTTACCTCCTTCTAAAGAATAAGTTAATTGTTATATATTGCAGGCTTTCAGTCAGTTTCCGAACGCGATTCCGCTCTCGGATGAGCTGCGCCATAAACCTGTTTCAGTTTTGCAATGGAGTTGTGGGTGTAAACCTGCGTTGTCGCGAGCGAGGCGTGCCCGAGCATTTCCTTTATGGAATTGAGGTCGGTGCCGCCGTCGAGCAACTCTGTCGCGAGCGTGTGTCTCAGGACATGCGGCGAACGGCGTCCGGTAATCCCGGCTATCTGCGAAAGCTCGCCTTTCACAATCCTGTCGACAAGCACGGGGTAAATCCTTCTCCCGCTCCAGGTCACGAACATCGCATCCATCGCATCTCGTTTTCCACCCGCCATTGTCTCAACTGCGTTCAAATATAGCAAAATTTCTTCACACAACGACGGAATCACAGGAATTTCTCGCATCTTATCCCCTTTTCCGCGTATCAGAACCACCCGACGTGAGGTGTCGAGATCTCCGATATTCATCCCTATCAGCTCTCCCCGACGTATTCCCAGATTCAGAAGTGTCGATATGACAGCACGTTCGAGCCGTTTTTCGTAAAGCTCGTGCGCTTGAGCCTCCGCGTCCTTATTCCCCTCTGCGGCAAGTGAGAAGGCGGCACGGAAAGATTCAAGAAATCCCGGTGAGGCATAGATGTCTGTCTTTGCGAAATATTCCGACATGGAATCCTCGCGATAGAACTCCGGAAGACGCTTCGGAATCTTCGGACGCCGGACGGTATTCATCGGGTTGGATTTGAGTTCCCCGGTGCGAACAAGCCATGTGCAGAAACTGCTCAGGACACTCATGTGAAGATTGGTTGTTTTGGGCTGAAGTTTCTCACTGTCAATAAGATGTACCTCGTAATCCCGAATGATCGCGGGCGTTATGGTGTCGACATCGCCGACAAAGTCTGCGAACCTTCTGAGAGCATCGGAATATATTTCGCAAGTGCGGGCGGAAAACCTCCGCACTCCGGAAATATGAATCCGGAATGACTCGATCCATGTCTGTAATTTTGTCCTGCTCTCAGTCATATTCAAGTGTTTCTGCAGTACACTCATTCAACGGGCGTCAGCCCCATCTGAGCGGCTTTCTGCCGCATAAGGGCGTCGGCGGCCCCGAACTCGTTGGGAATTTCGCCGTCAAGAATGGCATTTTTCACATACTCCTTAAGGATGCCGATGATATTGCACGGAGGAATCCCGAAAACCTGCATAACATATTCCCCATTAATCGGGTTCTTGAAGTTTCGCACGGCATCCTTGGCCTCCACCTCGATCAACTTACGGCTGACGAGCTCGAAATTGGCGTGGAGACGCTCGACTTTGCGAGGGTTCTTCGAAGTTATGTCACCGTGGCACAGCAACATCAGGTCATCTATGTCGTCTCCGGCCTCAAACAGCAGACGTCGCACCGCAGAATCCGTAACTTCCTCCGTGACAAGCGCGATAGGACGAAGATGTAGCTCCACAAGCTTCTTTACATATTCCATCTTCTCGTTCAGCGGCATTTTCAGCGACTTGAAAATCTTTGGAACCATACGGCCCCCGACAACTTCGTGTCCATGGAATGTCCAGCCAACAGCTGGATCGTACCGCTTGGTCGCGGCCTTGCCTATGTCGTGGAGCAGTGCCGCCCATCTGAGCCAGACGTTCGGCTCCGTGCGAGTCTTTGCAGTCTTGTCTCCGTTTCCATCTGGCGCATAATCCTTCAGACGTCCTTCCGCAATGGCCTCGGCTTCGAGTGCCGCAACATTGTCAACTACTTGAAGCGTGTGGGCAAAATTATCCTTATGTCCATGACCTTCAACGGATTCGACTCCCTTGAGTGCTGTCAGTTGCGGAAGTATCATCTCAAGCAGTCCGGTCTCGTCCAGCAGGTAGAAGCCCATCGAAGGCGTCTGCGTCACGAGAATTTTGTTCAATTCCTCGACGATGCGCTCCTTTGATAGGATTTCCAGGCGGCCCCGATTGCGTCTTATGGATTCGAGCGATTCGGGGACAATGGAGAACCTGTGCTCCGGAGTGGAGAGTTTGGTGGCAAAACGGATTGCACGAATCATGCGCAAAGGGTCGTCACTGTAGGTCGTGTCCGGATCGAGAGGGGTGCGGATTATTCCGGCCGCGAGGTCGCGTATACCTCCGAAAGGATCTACCAGTGCCCCAAAGTCATCCTTCTGGAGGCTGAACGCCATCGCGTTGATCGTGAAGTCGCGGCGCAGTTGGTCTTCGCGGAGTGTGCCGTCCTCGACTATTGGCTTGCGGGATTCCCGCCGGTAGCTTTCCTTTCTCGCGCCAACGAACTCGACTTCCATGCCGTGATATTTCAGCATCGCCGTTCCGAAATTCCTGAATACAGAGACATGCACATTGTAACTTTTTTGTTTCCCGTCAAAACACTCGTGTTTTTCTATGTATGAAGCAACATTTTGCGCCAAATTTATGCCACTACCTTCGACAACGATATCAATGTCCTTGTTAGGCCGTTGCAGAAAGCAGTCACGCACATATCCGCCTATCACGAACGCCCTCACGCCCATTTCCTCCGCCACTTCAGAAACGATTCTGAAGATTTTATGATTCAGAAATTCCTTGAATTCTCCCATTATCTCAAATTATTCAAGTTTCGCAAGTATTCTAACGTCTTGCGAATATTAAACTTATCTCATTTATCAACCTCTCAAACCTCACGCATTTTTTTTCTTACTCTAACGTCATTTCGTCATAACGCGGAAAAGCCGTCAGCCGCGTCAGAGCATCAGCCTCATCTTTCTTAAACCCGACGGTTCTCGTACCGTTTGTTATGAATATATACTTCACATCCAGAATCATATTATACCGCACCACCTGCATCAGCACGTCTCCCGTCAATTCCACATCCGGTCTCTTGCACTCCACGACCGCCAAAGGCTTCGCATCGCGTCCATACACGACAACGTCGGCCCTAAGGTTCTTGTCTCCAAGGCGGAAAGCGACCTCCGACATCATCAGATGCTCCGGCACCCCCATCGTCTGCTTCAGCACCGCATCGACAAACCACTGTCGCACCCTCTCCTCCGGTGTCAGCGCCACCATCTTCTTCCTCAGCGGATCCCATATTTCGTTACTGTTCATCATAATGCCAAATGCTGCCGCGCAAAGTTACAAAATAATAGTTTACCTTTGTAGCCTCAAGAAACATGAAGCAGGTTATTTTTTGAAGGTTTCATAAATAATATAGAACAATGAAAAAGACGATTGATATCATATACGAGGACAAATGGCTGGTGGCGATTGACAAGCCTTCGGGGCTGATGAGCGTGGCGGGAAACAGGAAGGACGTGGAGACAGCATATATGCTTGTTAATGACTACCTTATGCATAAGTACAACGGTCACGTCAAGGCTCATGTTCTGCATAGGTTGGACAGGGACACTTCGGGCGTGCTGCTGTTCGCGAAGGATTTCGGAGTGAAGAGGGCGATGACAGACAATTGGAATGAGAGGGTTGTGGAGAGGAAATATGTCGCGGTGGTTGACGGGGTTCCGGAAAACGGGAATGCGCCGAAAACAGAGAGCAACGCCAGCGGGAACAAGGGGAAAAACGCAGGTGACGAAAGCCGGGAAAATACGGAACCGAGGCACGGGAGGATCGTGAGTTGGCTGACAGAAAATGAAAAGAACTTCATGGTCTACTCTTCACTGACGGACAATGGCGGGGAGATGGCCGTGACTAACTGGAAGGTGCTCAAAACGGACGGGAATAGGTCGCTCGTGGAGTTTCTGCTGGAGACAGGACGCAAGAATCAGATTCGCGTACAAGCGGCAGCGCATCTGCACTGCCCCATTCTCGGAGACGCGAAATATGGGGACGGAAAATCGGCGCGACGCCTCTGCCTGCACGCCAAGACACTCGGCATCGTGCATCCGATAACGCATAAGGTGCTGAAAATCACCGCAAATACACCGCGCTACTTCAACGGGATTGTTGGAAAAGAACACGAATGCACAGCAGAAAGAACACGCCTGTAAAGCACGCGAAGACGTCCGACAAACGCGGCAAATGACAGCCGTCCGCGGCACCTGAGCGCAACGGCTTCCAGCATCCGCGCCTTGCGGACAGTCTTGAGTTTCTTTCCGGTGCTAAGGAACGGATGCTGCACGAGATATTCCGGAACATAGACCATCCTCATGCCAGACTTGTGGCAATCCGACAGGAAAACCGTCTCCTCACCGCCCTCCGGCCAGAGTTGAGAGCCAAGTCCGAAATTCTCGTCGAAACGTATGCCTCTCTTCCGGACAGGCTCATATCTGAACGCTATCTCGACTGCACTGAAGTAGACTTTCCCATACACCGGCACCTTTTTTATCTCGAACTCTTTTTCAGGATAGTCCTTGAATTCAGGCTGGCCCTCTGGAGTTGCTATGCGGAAACACATGACATCTGCCCAAGGCCGCTCATCGAAAATTTCAATAATCCGGCTGAGCCAGGCATCGGTATACACGATGTCGTCGTCGGAAAGCACACATAACTGTTTCTTTAGGATATCGTGGCCAATAGACTGTGTGTCAGCCTTATGAACACTTTGTCCGGTCTCGGTTTCAAGGATCGATTCAAGAACATCGAGGCAATGGTTGCGATTCTGACTCAAGCCTTTTCCGACAAACGGCGAGTAAACGACATCGCTCCGTCCGCTGAATTGGAGCGAAACATCGGCTGTCAGCCCCGGATGTGCGGCGGCATAATCCGGAGACAGTTGGTGAGAGACGATGTAACGAACATCCGCGCGGGGCGAAAGAAATATGTTCCGAACGTCTGTGACTGATTCGTTATAACAGGATATGAGTATGTTGAGTGTCATTATCGTAACAAAGAGATGAAGATTTTCAATAGCGTTTCGGTCTTATCCGGAACGTTTCACATACGGCAGCGCTGACCTTGTAGAAACTTGCGGAAAAACGGGGACTGGACAGGCGATACAAAATCAGGTTCGGCACCTGTCCGCGGCGTAAGGAAAATATGCCTCCTGCACGGTTAAGAAGTGCATCAGCACGCATATAGTGGTAGAGACGGGATATGTTGTCCGACGTGCAAAGTCCGGTACGACGGGTCGCGAAAACAGTGAGTATCCGGCAGATAAGACGTCCGACAAGGTCTCGGTGATACAGAAGACTGACTTTCCCGCTTTGGGGAAATGCTGCCTCCATTGCGTGGATGGTATCAGAATAGGAACCGAGGAGAAGCATAATGCGCATCAGATGCCTGTCCGAGCTAAGATCTGAAGACAGTCCTCCGGACATACCGCTACGGTAAACGTACACGCATCGCGAAACCGTCATGACGCTTCGACAGCAAATCAGACAACGAAAGAGAAATAGCATGTCTTCACCATATGAAAGAGCGCCGTCAAACACAAGAGCGGATTCATCCAGAAACGATTTCCGAAACAGTTTTCCCCAGACAGGACGAAGGTAGGAGCCATCGTCAGAAAGGTTGTCGTCAATAAACTCGGAAAGTTCCCTACGACTATAAAGACGATTTTGTGCGGGAGCCTCAGCGACAACAGAGCCGCTGAGAAGTCTGTAACCTCCGATGTAGATATCAGCAGTCTCCTCCGCAGAAATGGTGGAAATCCAGTCGGAGAGGCATTCCTTGGGCAGAATGTCATCGGCGTCGACAAATGTGACGTAGTGGCCGGCGGCAGCGCTGATCCCTGCATTCCTTGCAGAACTGACCCCTCCGTTCGCCTTATGTATCACACTTATACGCTCATCGACAAGACTGAATCTGTCACATATTTCCCCAGAACCGTCAGTGCTTCCGTCGTCTACCAGGATGAGCTCGCAGCTGTCAAAAAATGACGGAGAGAGTATTGAGCCCACAGTGTACTCAAGCGTGCGTACTGCGTTATAGACAGGGACGACCACGCTTATGAGAATCTCGCCCCGTCTTTTGACCTGTTCCGCTGCCGCCTCTCTGCAGTCGCAGCACTTTTTAAATTCCCCGCCCTCCATAATTATCTCAAGTTATTGTTTAGAAAATCAAATGCTTCAGCCCTTAGTTCAGATAGTTTGGCATCAACTTTTTCCCAGTCGATATCCCCCTTTGGAATGTCTTCTGAAACCACAAGCCGCTCACTGAGACCAAACTGTCGAAGAAGCCATTCTATGCGGGAAAGCCCTCTGGCCTGGTTGCCGATGACGACGAATGGTCTATGGAATAGTATTGAGAACACGCAGGCGTGGAATGAATCCGTGATGACGAATGATGCCCTCGAAATGCCAGCGACCCAAGATTCGACGGAAGGCTGCACCCTTGCGCTCACCTCGCCTGTTCCGCGAGGATCTATCACAAAGAAGCGAATGATTTCCAAATGTTCATCAAGGCTCCGGGCTTCGGAAAGGCGGCATTCAATCTCATGCACACGCCCAAGCGTTTCCGGTGTCCTGTCAAGGATGTATTCAAAGATGCGGCCATTGCCGTTCAAGTCAATCCCGGTTTCGGCAGGGGTTTCTATCCGGCAACAATTGCCCTCCACGATGGGCAGATAGTCTTCTGCAGAAAGCAAAAACGTCGGATCCGGAACGGTGACGGAGGCAACTCCAAGATACTTACCGGCATTCTCTACTCCGGACAATTCACGGAATGACAGCGCATTGAAACGCCCCGCCAAGCATGATGCAAGAGCAGTTTCAAACGCATTGTATTCCCAGTCATCGCTGCCGAACGACACGGCATATGCAATCCTCCTCACATCCCAACCCTGCGGTCCCGCATCGTCAGAATACACCTTCTTCTTTGTCGCGACGCTGCAAACTCCCCTATCTTTCCAAGTGAAGTCCAGATAGGAATTCATCAGATTCCGATTGTACTTCGGTCTCCAAACCTGGTCGCTGCCGACGATAAACACGTCATAATCAGACGGTCCGATCTCATCGAATGAAGAAATATACCTTATATTCATATTTTCCCGAAAGAATCTGATGAATTCGGCGCCGACGACATGAAACTCCCTGTTTATCCTGCGCTCACGGAATATCTCGACGTCTCCGCGATGCAGCACATATCTCCGGAACGCCCTCGTCAGAAATTTCCGCACAGCCATGATTCCTTTTGGAGCAGGGATTATCTCATCCAACTGTATTATTTCCACGTCATTGCCCATCCTGACAAGAGCCTGTTGCAATGCAAAGGCTTGCAGGACCCCGCCATAATTGGTGTGCAATTGTAATGTGACTATCCCAATCTTCATAGCTTCCCTATCTTTTATTCTTCCGTGCCGCTTTTTCGGCGATGCCGTATCCTCCGTTGCATTTAATTGAACGCTCGAACACGTCTGCCGGGACGTCGGTGAGTTTCAGAGACGCGGAAATATCTTCGACTGCCCTGGCTCCCCGCTCGGTGAAAACGCTTACCACACTGACTCCAAGGCGGTTATATGCCTCAGGAAACAACCGTTCCACGCCCCAGAAATCCCCCAGACTGATGTCCGCTCCGCTGCGTCCGTTCTTTGCGTGGCAGTCGTAGCACGAATTGCGGAGGTTTTTGTCCGCGAGAAAATCCTGCATGAACGGATTCTCAGAATAAGGCTGCGAAAGTCTGTTTATACTGCCATCGGGCATAAAATAGTCTATTGTCACATGATAGTCCTTCCACCTGGAGACGGATTTATCTCGGAAATTGACGCCACATACGGAAACGGCTCCGGAGGCGGCAATGCCGGCATCGACAAAGCTGCGCCAAGCAGCGGGAAGAGGAGTCCCATGACAGAGGATTTCGACAAGCAGCAGCTGTCCTCCGACAGTTTCCGGACACGCCCCGTTCGCTGCAGATATATTCTCTCGGCCGATAAAGGTTTTCAACGCACGCACCTGACAAGGGGTACCGACGAACATCACGGAACGCCCTGAGGCAAGCATATCCCTGATTTTCAGGAAACATCCGCCAATGGACGACTGCACATACTTGCTCCGCATCATTGCCGCAAGGCTTGCCTCATCTTCGGCAAAGGCGTGATGCACTCCACGGAAATCCTCATCCCAAACAGCTGCGCAGACAGTTCCTCCTTCACGGATAAAATTCCCTGCAAGTGCACTAAACACCCCGCCCGAGGAACTCTGCCGCAAGATTTCGGCATCCCTGTTGGTTGCGGCATACACCCTTAAAGGACGGTTTACAAAAGAGCCGAGACCAAAACCGACCTTTTTATGAAGCGGCAAACGTGCCTTGAGCGCAACAATGATAGACTTTCGCTCACCGGACGTGCATCCACGGAGCCATGCGGCAAGCATAGCCGAACACATGGCGAGCAGCACGACAAGAAGCGGATGCAGATGCAGTCCTAGCACGCCGGGAAGCATAATCGGCACACAGGCATAGACAGTGACGGCGATGGCGCAGAACCAAACATCACGCAGCCAGAGGCCGACGTCCAGGCCGACCATTCCACGAAGCAGAAACAGCCTTGCGAACATCGCGGTCTGAGAAAGCACAATCGCGACCACCACAACCCACTCAACACCAAGACCACATGCAAGCAAGACCCAGGAAACAGGAATATTGAGCAACAGAATTCCCCCCACAATCAGCTGGTATCTTTTTATGTTTCCTGTTGCCAGTTGCATTGTAATCAAAGAGTTGGAGAGCGAGTCGCTCAAAACCAGCACCAACAGCAGACGGACAAACACAGGAGCGTATTCCGGGATTTCCTTCAGCCACAGTCCCAGCAGCCAGTCCGTTTCAAAAATGAGCGGAAGGGCGAAAAAGAGTATCAGAAAATATGAGAATTTCGAGGACTTTCGCACGAGGCGGTGCATATAGTCGAACTCTCCGGAAGCGTAGGACTTAGTTATCTGCGGATTTACCGCTGTCATGAAATTGGTGACGAAGCCCTGCACGGCATTGCTGAGCTGCATGGCGATGCCACGGCCTGCATTGACAGCCGGGCTCGGGGAATAGAGATTTATGAGAATGTTGCCACCTTGGTCCTTGAGCACGCCGGCACTCACGCCGATGAAGTTCCACCCTGCGAAACTGAACATTTCCTTGAGTATGGACGCATCCGTCCCGAAAAGTCCCTGCCGCATCCCGAATGTCTGTCCCTTGATTCGGGATCTCCGACATTCATCAAAATGTCTCCGGCAGTAGAAGACATACGCGAGCCGCACACACAGCGCCACAATGCACATGAGCAGGGCATACCAAACCATCCGGTCAATCGGAGAGACCGACAGCAGCAGCGCGACTCCGAGCTTCGCAAACCCTTCGAGCAGCCCGACTGCAGCGAATGCCCCCATACTTTCATGGGCGATGATTGTTGCATTGTAGGGTACACTCAACAGATTTATCACAAAAGTTATGAGCGAGAACTGAAGGACAATCTGGGCCGCCGCGACCCTCTCCGGAGGAATCGTCATCTTCTCTCCAATGAACCAGAGCCCCAGCGGCTCACCGACGGCCACGACAATCAGTGCCAGAACAATCTGAACAAACACAGCGCAGCGGAAAATTGCGCCCAGGCGGGAGCCTCCCCTGCCAAGTTCAAAGGTGATGAAACGGGATATGGCGGAAGACAGTGCCCCGGAAATTATCGAAAACATGGCAACGACGCCACCGACGACGTTATATATGCCATAGTCGCTTTCTCCGAGAGCCCCGAGCACAACACGAGAAGTGTACAGACCCACAAGCAGCAGGACCGCCATCCTCACATAGAGAAGCATAGTGTTTTTCGCTATCTTTTTTGCGCCATTCGAGTAATCCATCCGTATCGAGCACATCCGTCCGTTCTGAGGCGGACAATTAACTCGCTAAGATACGATAAAGTTTTCTATACGCAAGCGAGTGGACGAAGTTTATGGCGTTTTGCCAGACAATTGGAAAATATTGAAAATTTGTCGCCGAAAAACATCCATTTATTTTTGTCATCTACATTTTTATTTATAACTTTATGGACGTCAAAAGCGGCGCGAATACGCCGTGAACATATAATTGAAAACACTTCAATATTATAACGCTATGGTCAGACATACAATAATGTGGAAGTTCAAGCCATCAGATGGAAGAACTCCAAAAGAAATTGCAGAAGACATCAAAGAACGCTATCAGGCTATCCTCGGGATTGTCCCAGGTCTGAAGAACGTTGAAGTCGGAGTGAACCGCAACGAGTCTGCGACATCCTACGACGCCGTTCTAATCGAGGATTTCGACAACTGGGCAGATCTTGCAAGCTACAAGGCCGACCCGGTCCGCAACGAACTCAAGAAGTACATAGACTCTCATGTCGCTGCCAGAGCGAGGGTCGAATACGAGAGATAGCCAACACAGACATATTTATATACGATATCCCGGGACTTCACACTCGGGATTTTTTGTGTTCGTCAAGATCCTATTCTATAAACTCTCTATGCTTTGATGTTCAGTGAGTTAAGACGGAAGCATGATAAAAAAACGAGAAAATTTATTGTCGGTCAGAAAAATGTACATAAATTTGCGGCTTGGATTTGTACATAAATATCTATTAAAAGATGAAGAAATCTTACGTTTCTCCGCTTGTCTCAGAAATTGAGATGAGCGTTGAGTTGGGCTTCTGCCAGTCACCGGCAGGAGCGAACCTCGCTTTGGGGGACAGGTTCTATGACAATGTAGTCTCTGAAGAAGATTAAGTGGTAGTGTCGTTAATCAGATTAAACTTAAGAAAGTATGAAAAAGCAATATTTTGCAGCGTTTGCCTGCATTCTTGCAGCGGCGTGCAGCAAAGCTGAACTGAATGAAGTAGATCCGGGATCTTCCGGCGAGAGCATGACACTCACTCTTCCACAAACCAAAGTCGCTATTTCAGGAGATTCCTATCAATTTGAATTGGACGATGAAATCACAGCCATTGCATCGAACGGCAGCCGGGCTACTCTGAAGCCGAATGCAGCCTCCAGTGGCGCTCACACGGCAACAAATTATTTCACAGGAACTTTCGACAAGCCTGTTGCTGACGGAAGCACTATCAGTTTCTATTACAATGCAAAGTCAATTGCCGACAATGGCACAGCAACGTTTGAGCAGAACGGTGACCCTTGGCTCGTTTCTACAGGCAACAACTTCACAAGGACCGAAGACAGGCAGATTTCCGTGACTGCAACATTGGCTGCACCTGAGAATGTCCGTGCCATTGCAGTGATTTTTACTGACAATGAAGGTATTGAAAGCTTCGAATTCCATGCAAAAGATCAGAGCATTAAACTTGAGACATTCGACGGGACTTCTTTTTCCGGAAATTCAACTGTCTCACAGAATGTGCTCAGTCATCAGTCCGAAGGCATTGAATTCATGCGTTCCAACATCGTCTATGTCCCGAAAGATATGGAAGGCGGATTCTGGATAAAGGCAGTTAAGGGGCAACAGGCTATGTACAAGAGCTACGCGACGAAAAATCCTATCGAGAACACAACGGTTGCAATCAGTAGTTTCGTTCCTGCGAAGGTTGACATTGATGTGAAGATTTCGGGATTCGCGACGTCTTATAGCTACTATGTGGCGAATGAAGGCATTGAAGGGATTTCGGCAAAGGATGTGAACAAGGCTAACAGCGTGTCTAATGATTGGATGGACGAGGGCAAGGCAACTTATACAATCAGCCGTGAAGGCATTCCGGCAGCCCTTCTCACTTTCGATTCGTTCAAGCTTACCGTCGATGGCAAGGAGTACACCGGCGATGAGGCAACAAAAGCCATTTCTGTCGCAGCCGGAAACGGCCACACAACCTGGGGTCAGAAAGACATCGTCGCGACTGTGGTTTACAAGGATTTGGACGGCAATGAATATACCGGCACCCAGACCATTGTACGGCACATTACTGGGTTGCCAATTATCTCCACTCCACCAACAAAAGATATATTTACATCCAAGTCAGGACAAGTGTCATTTGATAGCAGTTATATTCAAATTGGAGGAATTGGTAGTACAGCATTTGCTGAAAATAGCATTATTTCTGAACCATTTGCGATTCCGGAATCAACGAATATAGTAATTGATACTAAAGCATTAATTCACGGAGAAAAGTTTGTACTCAATTATGCTACTGATTTCATTGTTAACGTAAACGGTTCTAATATTATCTCACAAAATAGTGGAACAATTGAAAAAGACTATTCTTTAAGCGGGAATGGTTCGTTGTCAACGCAGAACAATACAATCAAATGTTTTATTACAAGTAAATCCGTTAGGTGTCACGCAAAAATTAAAACATTCAATGTTCGGTATAGATAAATCATATAATTTCATATGCACAGCGACGGCCAACCACCGTCGCTTTTTGTTGCCTACGTCAAAATAGAAAGGTTCAGGGCAACACCCGATGAAACAATATCTCTCGGAACCGGAATCACCGAAATATGGCAATCAGCAATAGTAGGGAACCTCTGATAACACCAACAATGTAAAGATTTGGTTCACAGCCGCAATACAGAATCGCAGTAGTCGATGACGCGGCCGCGGTGGGTGATGAAAATCATCGTGCGGGTGTTCAGTTTTGCCGTGAGGCGCTGAAGAAGAAGGTCTTCGGTGGCGTTGTCGAGGGCGGAACTGAACTCATCAAGGAGGAGGATGCTGCCTGGACGCAGGAGGGCGCGTGCTATGGCGATACGTTGGGCCTGCCCCTCGGAAAGCCCGCCACCGGCTTCAAAGCATTGGGTGTCAAGACCAGACGGAAGCTCCATAACAAAATCTGCAGCAGCCGTGTAGAGGGCTTCTTTCATCTGGCTGTCCGTGGCGTGCGGGGCGCCCATTTGAAGATTTTCGCGAATTGTCCCGCTGAAAAGAGTGTTGCCCTGAGGGACATAGACAAGATTGCAGCGGGTGGATTCCGATGCACGGACCTTTTCGTCAGCGGAATAGATGCTGACTGAACCCTTTGTAGGTGAGAGGAGCGAGAGCATCAGCTTTATCAATGTACTCTTACCTCTTCCGGTCGGTCCGACGATGGATGTCTTCGAGCCGGGGACAAAGTCAAAGGAGAAATTGGTGAATATGTCATCTACACCGTCAGAATAGCGGAAAGAAAGATTCTCTACACTCACTCCGGCAGTGCCGCGGAGGAAGTGCTGCTCATCCGAACTCTCCAGCGGGAGCTTCTCTATTTCCTCAATGCGGTCGATAGAGGCGGTGCAGTGCATCAAGGTAGGCAGTTGCTCGCTCACCTGGACAAGCGGCCGCTGCACCTGTCCGACGAGTTGGAGAATTGCTGTGAGAGCACCATAAGTCACCACTCCCCCGGCGATGCCGTAAATTCCCCAAAGGAACGCAACGGCGTAGCCAATGGTGAAGGAGAACGCTATCAGAGTGCGCGCAATTACACTAAACTTGGCCCTACGCATATTTTTCTCATAATTGTCCATCTGCAGTTCCTCCAGGTCATCGCTGCTCGCCTCTGTGTATTCAAGTATCTGAAGCAGCATGATGTGTTGGACAGATTCCTGAATGTGTGCCTCGACTTCGGAGTCGCTCTTGCGGATGTCGAGCGTTAGGTTACGGACACGGTACATAACATAGCGCCCACCGAAGATTGCAATCGGAATTATAAGCACAAGAATCCACGCGAGCCTCGCATCAATTTGGAGGAGATAGACAAATGCGGCAAGGAACTGCAGCCCTGCCCAGAAAAGATTAGGAACAACGCAGCAGAACGTATTGGAGACCGTCGAGACGTCCACCTGCAGACGATTCAGCATGTCACCGGTGTGGTATTTCCTCGAATATTCGTTCTTCAGATGAAGCAGGTCATCAAAAAGCCTAAGCCTTATCCGGTTGGCCATGCTCACGGAAATCTTGGACTGGTAATATGACTTGACAGCCACAATCCCGGGACGAATCATAGACAAAGCGAGAAAGGCCGCAGCATAGACCGCAAGACCATATTTCTCGTCCGGAACGCCCTTGAAATGAAGTATCGCTACATCCACAAGCCTCTTGCTGAGCCACACATAACCGAGTGCAAAGGCAACCATGAGAATTTGACACAGAAGAACAAGGGCATACGACCACCTGCACTGCCTCACCTCATTGAAAAACCAGCGGATGTAGTTCATTATACGCGGGGATTATTGAGAAAACGACTATTCCCGACGCCCGGGGTAAACTTTCAGCGCCTCGGCAAGCACCTTGAGCGCCATCTTAAGCTCAGACTTGCAGATGGTGTAGGAGATGCGGACTTCGTCGCGTCCACGTCCCTCGTCGGTGTAGAAACCAGATGCCGGCGCGAGCATAACTGTCTGGCCCTCATAGCTAAAGTCGCTCAGAAGCCATGCGCAGAACCTGTCGCTGTCGTCAATCGGGAGCCGGGCCACCGTGTAGAACGCACCCATAGGAATCGGGGAATAAACTCCAGGAATACTGTTCAGCCCGTCAATCAGGCAGTTGCGTCGTTCGATGAATTCCTCGTAAGTGTGAATGGCATAGTCGCGCGGTGCGTCAAGCGAAGCCTCGGCGACAATCTGTCCGAGAAGAGGCGGCGAAAGACGTGCCTGGCAGAACTTCATCACGGCCTCGTGAACCTTGCGGTTTTTGGTGATGAGGGCACCGATGCGTATTCCGCATTCGCTGTATCTTTTTGATACAGAATCGATAAGCACAACATTATCTTCAATCCCTTCTAGATGGAAAGCAGAGATGTACGGCGAACCTGTGTAGATGAACTCCCTGTAAACCTCGTCAGAGAAGAGGAAAAGGTTGTGTTTCTTCACAAGGTCGCGAATCTGATTCATCTCGCTGCGGGTGTAGAGGTAGCCGCTCGGATTGTTCGGGTTGCAGATGAGTATACCTTTGGTGCGTTGGGTGACAAGTTTCTCGATTTCATCGATATGTGGCAGCGCGAATCCTTCTTCTATTGTAGAAACAACGGGACGGATGACGGCGCCGGCTGAAACGGCGAACGCCATGTAGTTAGCGTATGCCGGTTCCGGAACAATAATCTCATCTCCAGGATTGAGACAGGCGAGAAAGGCAAAGAGAACAGCTTCACTGCCACCTGTCGTGATGATTATGTCATCTGCTGAGACCTTTATCTGATACTGGTCATAGTAGCCGACGAGCTTTTCACGAAAAGAACGGAAACCATCGCTCGGACTATACTCCAAAACCTTTCTGTCTATATGCTTGAGTGCATCGAGACCGACTGCCGGCGTCTCAATGTCCGGCTGTCCGATGTTCAGCTTGTAAATATGAACTCCCCTGTTCATTGCGGCTTCCGCAAGCGGGAAGAGCTTTCTGATCGGTGACGACGGCATAAGTTCCGCCCTTTCTGAGATAGCTGGCATAACAATAAAGTTTTACTGATTAAACTTCCGGCTGCTTTCCTCGAGTGCAGCAAGTTTCTTGAGCGTCTTTGACGTAAGGACTTTACGGGTGTCCTGATCAATTATTGCTTTTACTCTATGGCAATCAGATCCGAACATCGCATACATGCCGTTTTCCAACAACCATTCAGACTTGCCCTTCGCTGTCTTTCCATAATAGCCTGTCAGCGAGGCAAGGTTCATCTGCAGCAGGACGCCCCGAGAAACGATAGACTTGTAGTCGTCCTTCCCGAGGTAGCGGTAGCGCTCGGGATGCGCGAGTATCGGCGTAAGGCCGGCCATCTGTATGAGTGAGATAGTCGCGTCCAGATTGTATGGAGGATTGTTCAGAGACGTCTCCACAAGGACACGGTCAGCTCCGTGCAGAAGTAGATCTCTGGCCCGTAGCCTTTCCATGAATAAGTTGTCTATCATGTATTCGGCGGCAAGGTGCAGCCTTATGCTCCCTTGATAGAGTTCCTGAAGCTGAGAGAAACGCTCCTTGAGCTTTTCCGTCGTGTTCGGAACATCTTCCATTACGTGCGGTGTGCACCAGACATCAGTGACACCGAGAGACTCTTCGTATGCGAGCATCTCAAGCGAATCGGTGCGGTGCTTGGAACCGTCGTCCACGCCAAACAGTATGTGTGAATGCGCATCGACGGAGCCTGAAAGTACTCCAGACTCCGCCAATGTGAATTTAGTTCTCAAAAAGTCAAACATGGCTACCCATTATTCGATTCCTTCGAATCGTCGGAATCATTTCCATAACCATAGCCGTAGCCATAACCATAGCCATATCCGTAGCCGTAACCATTTCCTGCCTTTGCGTATGGCTTGTATTCCATCTGCACTCCATTAAGAACGATGCACATGTGTTTGTACTTGTTCTGTTCATAGAGTTCGTTAATCTTCGGCATCAGACGCTTGTCGAACAAACCGGCCCTTGCAACGAAGAGCGTCATATCAACATACTGTGTCACGATTGCGGAATCAGCAACAATCTCGATAGGAGGACAGTCAATGAAGATGTAGTCATATCTTTCCTTCAGTTCGTCCACCATCTTTGGGAACACATCGGAAAGCAGAAGCTCCGTAGGGTTAGGAGGAAGGACGCCGACCGGAATACAGTCGAGGTTCTTCGCAACGTTCACTGTGACTGAAGAGAGGTCGTGGATGTCTCCGTTAAGGTAGGAAGAAACTCCCTGCACAGCATTAATATTCAGAGCCTTGCTCAAAGAAGCCTTGCGGAGGTCGAGGTCAACGAGCACAACCCGTGCCGGCTTGATTGACATTGCAGCCGCGATGTTCATTATGTTGTAGGTCTTTCCGGCATTAGGGTTGAACGATGTGAGCATAATCACATGCGATCCTTTCTTTCCGAGCATGAGATCGAGATTCGTGCGAAGCACGCGGTAGGCCTCGTTCATCATGTTTCTCTTGCCGGCCTTAACCACAATCCTGCATCCGTCTTCGTCGGCCGCCTTTTTCTTTCCGAGCCGGCGTATAAAGCTGAACTTGCCTCTCTTGAGGACAGCGTGAGGAATCTCAGCAAGGAACGGAACCTTGAGCGAAGCAAGATCCTGACGTGTCTTGACGGTAGTGTCGAGCACTATCCTGAGGAAGAACCAGGCGAAAGGAATCGCGCAGCCCATAATCAGTGCAAGAAGTAGAATCATTGCCTTTCTCGGAGCGACAGGGTTCGGAGAGCCGTTAGGGCGCATGATCACTCTGGTGTTGCCGACATTGACAAGAGCCGTAATCTCATTCTCCTCCCTTTTCTGGAGAAGGAAGATGTAGAGAGATTCCTTCACTTTCTGCTGGCGGGTCATTGAAAGGAGTTCATATTCCTGCCCGGAACTTGAAGATATGCGCTTGAGAACCTGATCCTCCTGCTGCTTGAGGCCGTCAGCCTGAAGGTTGAGCGTTGCCACGAGGTTGTCGATGGAACGGAGAATTGCGCTGCGCATCGAAGCAATGGAGACGTTAAGGTCAGCTACCATCGGGTTTTCGCTTCCGGCAGACTTGTAGCGGTCGCGCTGAAGAATGAGTTTGTTGTACTCTCCTATCTGCGACTCTACGCTCGTGCTTGCAATTCCGGAATTTGACGGAATAAGGTTTGTGGCGTGTGCAGGGTCATTGAGATAGTCCTTGATGAATGTCGCTATTGAAAGCTGGTTGTTAACCTCAAACAGCTTTTCTGCGTATGTCGAAGACTCCTCAAGATACTGCTGGGCAACTGCCTTGAGATCAGTGAGATTGTTGCTTGCCTTGTAGGCCTTGAGATCGCCTTCAATGCCGCCGAGCTCATTCTCGATGATTCCGAGGCGTTCCGTTATGAAAGTGCTGGTGTTTCTCGCCGCACGGTTCTTGTCGTAGAGCCAGACTTCATTGTAGACATCTATCAGGCTATTGAGAATATTCTCTGCCCTTGAAGGGAACTTGTCCTTGTAGTTGAGCACGAGAACCGTGGATTCCTTGCTTGAAATGTTGGCGGAAAGGTTAGCGCAATATGCTTTTGCACGAGCCATCGGGTTTGCCCACGATATGAGGATGTCGTTCTTCCACTTGTCGAAGCTGAGTGTCGGATGAAGGGTGATTGTTCCGACAGGAGTCGAGAGCGTGTCCCCGACATTTCCCTGCACCTTTTCCTTGATTTTGTCGCGTCCGATACGGAAATCGCTCAGAACGAATGTGCTGTCCCCTTCCTTTCTTACATTGAACGAAAAGCCCTTGGTCGGGTTATTCCCTCCGAGTTTCAGTTCAAGCGGAGTGTTTCGGTAGAGTTCGACGTCACGCATGAACTGCTTCTCCACATACACTGTCTGGAGGGCGTTTCTTTCGACTACAATCTCCATGAGGTCAGGAGATGTGAATGCCTCCATCTCGTTTTCTACAGCCACGGTGTTGCGAAGACGCATTCCACCGCCTGTGAATGACGAAAGGTTACGTACCGCCGCATCCTGCGCACTCTCGTCGACGATGAGCTTGGCACTGCGGCTGAATGTCGAAGGCGTTCTATAGAGATATATTCCCGCGCAGAACACGCAAACTATGATTCCTGCCACGAACCACCACTTGTTGCCCCAGATGATGTTCCAGATGTCAACCAAAGAAAGCGCGTTCTGGGTTGAGTCTACTCCGTTCTGCTGCTGATTGTTAAGTTCTTCCATATATTACTTATGATTTGCCGGTTTATTTAGAACCAATGTCGTCACGAGAGTGGCGAGGGACACGAGAAGTGAGCCTGAAGATATGGCTATACTTGTGATTCTCAATCCCTTGTCGTCCATTGTAGACTGACGCTGCTTGATCTTGGACGGCTCCACGTAGACGATGTCGTTCTGCTGAAGATAATATGCGGGACTGTTGAACAGGTCAGTGCTCGTGAGGTCAACTTCATAGATGACCCGCTTGCCGTTCTGTTCGCGGATGACGGACACGTTCTCACGCTTTCCGAAAATGGTCAAGTCACGAGCGAGACTCAAGGCCTGAAGAATGGTGACCTTATCGCCCTCAATGGTGTAGGTGCCCGGGGAAGAGACCTCGCCAAGCACGGAAACCTTGAAGTTCGTGAACTCGACAGTCACCACGGCGTCGTCAAGATATTTTCTGTCAAGCAGTTCCTTCTTTATCGTGTCGGCACATTCCCACCTCGTCTTGCCGGCAACCTTAATCTTGCCGAGCACAGGGAAGTCGATGAAGCCGTCATTGTCGACGGAATAGCACATGATTCGCTGTGAACTTCCGCTGGAGACCATCTCTGACCCCGCGTTGTAGGAGACAATCGGGAGGTTGAACATAGGTGTAAGTTCCGGTGTCCGCGAACTGACCACGATGGAAAGCATGTCCTTCGGCTGAATCACAATGCCCGCATGCTTGTCTATGGCCTCCGGATTGTTTATCACCTTGTCCTGAAAATATGGTATGTTCTTGTAAGAGCCGCATGAAACGGCAATAAACGAAAGCCCCAGAAGAAGCGTCAGCGAGGCTGTCCTGAATGAAAAGTTCTTCAGATTCATTAACTCGGTTATTCTAAATACTACTGTTTAAACAAAAACTCTGCGTTCGCATCCTTCTGCGCAAGTGCACATCCACGAATCGCGAACAACGTGCAAAGTTAGTGATTAAAAACATACAATGCAATCATTTGCCGTCCTTTAAAGGTTCAATTTTCAGTCCTTTTTCCTTTCCTCTTGCCTTTCTGTAAATCTTGTAGCCTGTTGCTGCCACGAGAATGGACATCAGCGGGGAGAGGAGGTTGAAAAAACAGTAGGGCAGGTAATCGAGCGTCGCGACCTTCAGCACCGTGGCCTGGGTCATTCCGCAGGAGTTCCATGGAATGAGGACGGAGCAGACGGTGGCGGAGTCTTCGACCGAACGGCTGAGCAGACGCGGTTCTAACCCTTTCTCCCTGTAGAGATTCTTGTAGAGGCTGCCGGTAAGGATTATCGAGAGGTACTGGTCTCCTGTTATCATGTTGGCGAAGATTCCTGTTCCTATAGTGGACGCGACAATGCTGAGTGTGCGGTTTATGCCCTTCTGAAGCGCATTGGTGAGACTCTGAAGCATTCCGCTGCCAACGAGGACACCACCGAAGGCCGAGGCCGAGATGACGAGAAACACTGTCGGAAGCATTCCCGTGATGCCGTTTGTGGCGATGAGCCTGTCAAGTGCAGGGTTGCCGACGGATATTCCGGTAGAGCCGTATGTCGTGAGCATCAGTCCCTTGAATCCGTCCATAAAAGAGAGGTGGTGGTAGGCACTCAGAGGCTCTCCGGAGGCGATGTGCCAGACAATGTGCGGCTGGAATAGCAGTGCCGCTGCCGCAGCGAGGAGAATGGCGACGAACAGCGTCAGAATGGCCGGCATCTTCCTGACTATCAGCACTCCGGTGATTACCGGGACGAGGAGAAGCCAGAGGTTTATATTAAAACAGGAGGCAAGGTCACCGGCAAACTCGGCAATTGTGCTCTGCGAGGACGTTTCGTGCGTGAGACTGACGGCAAGAAATATTATGAGGGCGATGACGAATGAGGGAATCGTTGTCAGGAGCATGTAGCGAATGTGGGTGAACAGCGGAGTTCCGGCCGCCGAGGACGCGAGAGTGGTGGTGTCGGAAAGCGGGGAAATCTTGTCTCCGAAATATGCGCCGGAAATGATTGCACCGGCTGTCCAGCCCGCGGAGTAGCCATGCGCGGTGCCGATTCCGATGAGGGCGACACCGACCGTGGCTATTGTTGTCCAGGAACTTCCGGTCATGACGGATATGAGGGCACAGATGGCGCAGGTGGCGAAGAGGAATATCTTCGGGGTGATGATTTTCATTCCGTAGTATATCATCATCGGGACGATTCCGCTGGCCATCCATGTCCCTGCTACGGCTCCAATGAGGAAGAGGATGAGTATGGCTGAGCTGACAGAGCGGATGTTGTCCATGATTCCGTTCTCGAAGTCCTCCCACTTGACCTTATAAAATATCATGGAGATGGCTACCACGACACCGGAAGCAAGGAGAAGAGACACCTGACTGGCTCCGTCAAGGGCGCTTCCCCCGAAGATTTTGATTACTATCGAAAGGGTCGCGGCAAGAAAGGCAAAGGGTATCAGCGACACCCACACTGCGGGGATTTTACCCGGATTAACTAACTTCATAAATTTCGGACAAGGTCGGATGCGGATGGATGATGTTGCGTAGTTCGTGGATTGTGGCATTGAAGTTCATCAGTGCCGTTATTTCCGAAATCAGGTCGGAGGCGGAGGCGCCGAGGATGTGACAGCCGAGAATCTGACCGTCACGCAGTCCTGTCTGACCCGGGGCCGCGACAAGAATCTTGCAGTAGCCCTCCGTTGCCTCGGATGCGAGAGCCTTTCCATTGGCGCGGTAGAAAGACTTCATAGCCTTGAAAGCTATGCCCTTTTCCTTGCACGCTTCTTCTGTGAGTCCCACCGTACCGACCTCAGGCGTGGTGAAAACCGCTGCCGGCATTATGTCGAGCCTAATCGGAGACTTGCCGACGTGGAGAATCTCATCAGACTCGTTTGCGCTGTCAAGGATATGAGCGAGAGCAACCTTTCCTTGAAATATGGCGGCATGAGCGAGCATCATCTGCCCGTTGACATCACCGATTGCATAGACACCGGGGAGCGTCGTCTGCATGTGCTCATCCACAATGATTCCCTTGCGGCTGTGCTCTATACCATTGCAACCCGTGATGACACGAAGATCAGGAACACGTCCGACGGCCATCAAGACCTTGTCGGAGACGACTGCAGAAACCTTTTCACCGCTGCGCATGGTGACAATCTGAACTGGGGTCCCATCTGACTCGGAGCAAATCTTTGAGACATCCGATGAACTTTCAACTGAGGCGGAAATTCCTGTCACCTCAGTTCCCGTGAGAATCGTGATGCCTGACTTCGACAGCGACTGTTTAAGGCGCTTGGCAAGGTCGGCGTCGAAATGAGGGAGAATGTTCTTACAATATTCAATCACAGTGACTTTCGAGCCGAGAGATGCAAAGACCGAGGCGAACTCAAGACCTATCACTCCCCCACCGATAACGGTCAGGCGCTTCGGCACCTCCTTCAGACGCAGCATGTCCGAAGAAGACAGCACGCCAGGAGTCTGTGCAGCACCGGGAACGTTGAGCCATGCAGGGTGTGAGCCTGTTGCAATGATGATGCGGTCGGCTGTAAATTCCTTATATTCAGAGAACTCAGGATCAAGATGTTCGACAGCTGCGGATTCAGCTTCTGTAGGCCATACACGGACAGTATGCGCATCTACGAGACGGGCAATGCCCCTCACGATGTCCACTCCATTCAGCAGAGTTTCCACTCCGGAGCGAAGCTGTGCCACAACTTCATCTTTGCGTTCCACCATTAGGGCAAGAGTAGTGGCAGCATACTTATGAGCGTCGTGGCAAAAACACTTGGTCGGGATGCAACCTTCGTTCAGACATGTTCCGCCAAGCGGCCCGGCAGTGATGAGCGTCACGTCAAGTCCTTTTTTCCGGGCAGCGACTGCAGTTTCGTAACCGCCGGGACCGGCCCCTATTATAATAATCTTCATTAATCAGAAGGGTTCTATTATTGATTTCTTAACTTCACTTCGTTGCGTTTGAATGACAAAAGAATCGTCATCGTTGCACTATGCTGACAATCAGAAGCATAGCTTCGGATTGCGGGCGGCGGAAGTCTCGTCGAGACGGCGCACCGGAGTGGTGTGCGGAGCAGTTTTGAGAGCCTCCGGGTCTGAGACGGCTTCCTCTGCAATTCTGTGCATAATATCTATGAACGAGTCGAGGGTTTCCTTGGACTCTGTCTCCGTAGGCTCTATCATTATGGCCTGATGGAAAAGCAGAGGGAAATAGATAGTCGGAGCATGGAAGCCATAATCAAGCAGGCGCTTGGCAACATCCAGAGTCGTCACGCCCGTAGACTTATCCTTCAGTCCGTCAAACACAAACTCGTGCTTGCAGACTGACGGAATCGGGAGCTCGAAACTATCCTTGAGCGATTCCTTTATATAGTTGGCACTGAGCGTTGCAAGCGGCCCCACGGCCTTGATGTTCTCCTTTCCGAGCATCAGTATGTAGCACAGAGCCTTGAGCAGCACGCCGAAGTTTCCCTGAAATCCGCTGACACGGCCGAGAGAATCCTCCTCCTGTTCAGTGTAGTCTGCTGTCTTCCCCAAATCGTCAGACGGCTTCCCGGCAACATAGAAATCCGGCTGAGGAAGATGTTTCACGAGATGAACGGCAACTCCGACCGGGCCTGCTCCGGGACCGCCGCCTCCATGAGGAGTGGAAAAGGACTTGTGGAGATTCAGGTGCATAATGTCGAATCCCATGTCGCCGGGACGCACGACACCGATGAGCGGGTTCATGTTTGCCCCATCGTAGTAGAGAAGCCCGCCACAGCCGTGCACAAGTGTCGCGATTTCCTTGATTTCAGTCTCGAAAAGCCCGAGCGTGTTCGGGTTTGTCATCATTATGCCGGCAACGGTCCCGTCCAGAAGCGGCTTCAAGTCCTCCACATCTATACGCCCGTCAGGCTTTGACTTCACGACAACGACATCAAGGCCACAGACCGCAGCTGAAGCCGGATTTGTCCCATGAGCCGAGTCCGGCACAATCACCTTGCAGCGACCGAAATCGCCTCGAGAAATGTGATACTGCCTCATAATCATAAGACCGGTGAGTTCTCCATGAGCGCCGGCAAACGGGTTGAGCGTGAATGCCGCCATTCCTGTAATCGAGGAAAGAGCCTTCGACAGGTCTGCGTAAACTTTTCGGCAACCTGAGACGGTGGACATAGGCTGAAGCGGATGAATCCCTGCAAAGGCCGGCATGGAGGCAATCTCCTCATTGATCTTCGGGTTATATTTCATCGTACAGCTGCCTAGCGGGTAAAATCCGGTGTCAACGCCGAAGTTCATCTGCGAGAGATTCGTGTAGTGACGCACGACGTCGGGCTCGCTGACCTGCGGCAACTCGGCCGGCTCATCGCGAAGTAACTCCACCGGCACCGAGTTCTCAAGACAGTACTCTGACGGATAGTCATTTACAGGAAGCGTATATCCCTTGCGCCCGTCAGACGAAAGTTCAAATATAAGTTTGTCGTAATATTTCATATATCTCGCTCTCCCCTATTTTTTCAAAGATTTCACAACGTCAACGAGACTGTCGCACTCTTCTTTCGAATGCTTTTCCGTGACACAGAATGAAACGAAGCCTTCTTCCGTCGCGACAGCTCCAAAAAATCCGGCATCAAGAAGTGCCTGCTGCAAGAGCGCAATGTCAACAAGCGGTCTGAGGACAAATTCCTTCAGGAACGGGCGCTCCTGCGTGAACGGCTCGGCAAAAAGTCCTGTCTTCAGGAGTTCAGACCTTAGATAATGCGCCCCACTACAGCTGAGATCATTAACCCCGCGAAGTCCATCCCGGCCCATAAGCGACACATAAACAGCCACATAGAGAGCCATTAGTGACTGGTTCGAACAGATGTTCGACGTTGCCTTCTCGCGGCGGATGTGCTGTTCGCGGGCCTGAAGGGTCAGCACGAAAGCACGCTTGCCGTCGACATCAGTCGTTTCTCCGACAAGGCGTCCCGGCAACTTGCGCATAAATTCGTGTCGGCAGGCAAGAAACCCGACGTAAGGGCCTCCGAAAGAAAGAGGTATGCCAAGAGTCTGAGCGTCTCCGCAGGCGATGTCGGCACCGTTTTCTCCTGCTGTCCGGAGCACGGCCATCGCTGATGGGTCGCAGTATTCGACAAGCAGCGCACCGGCTTCATGCAGGGCATCAGCATAGCCGGAAAGATCCTCGATGACTCCAAAGCGGTTGATTCTCGGAACAAGAAGTCCGGCAACGTCGCCTGTGGAAAGTTCCTTCTTGGCCGCCTCGAAATCAGTCACGCCGTCCTTTGCAGGAATAAGAGTCAGCTGAACTCCATGAAATTTGGCGTAAGTCGTCACAACTGCCCTTACATTAGGAAGGAGCGTGTCGGAAATGAGGACGCGGTCTTTTTTCTTCGTGCAGGCAAGCGTCATGAACATAGCCTCGGCTGCAGCTGTCGCGCCGTCGTACATTGAGGCGTTTGCCACGTCCATTCCGGTGAGACGACAGATAATGGTCTGCCATTCAAAGATATAGCGCAGTGTCCCTTGAGAAATTTCCGCCTGGTACGGCGTGTAGGCCGTGAGGAACTCGGAACGGGAAAGGATGTAGGGAACGACGGAAGGACTGTAGTGATCGTACGCACCGCAGCCGGCAAAGACTTTCAGAGGAACGTTCAGCGACGCAATGTTCTCGAAATACCTCCTCACCTCGATTTCCGACATGGCCGCCGGGAGGTCATATTCCCCCTTATAAATGAATTCAGACGGGACATCGGAGTACAATTCCTCAATTCCCCGCACTCCGATCCGGTCCAACATCTTGGCAATATCCCCCTCAGTATGAGGGAAATAGGCAAATGAATCAGTCTTCGTCATTATCAAAAAATTTGCTGATTGAGAACTCTGTGCAACGCAGTAATCCGCTTATCATTCTATTTGCAAAGTTTCTCGTAAGCGGCGGCGTCCAAAAGACTATCAACCTCGCCGGGCTCGCTCATCTGCACCTTGATAATCCAGTTTGCATACGGATCTTCGTTGAGCAGCTCCGGCTCATCTTCAAGAGCCTCATTAACCTCGATGACGGTTCCGGAAACCGGTGAAATGAGGTCGCTCGCTGCCTTCACGCTCTCAACGGCGCCAAACTCTTCTCCCGCAGCAACATCGTCACCGACCGACGGCATGTCAACGTATGACAAATCACCCATAGAATGCTGCGCGAAATCTGAAATTCCAATTACGGCGATGTCGCCTTCTACCTTAACCCATTCGTGTGACTCAGCGTATTTGAGTCCTTCAAGTACCTTTGACATATTTTTGTATTTTTATGATTATCAATACTTTAAATCCAATAATTCAGTTTATCTGTCTATTTCACCACTTGGCTTTTTCAAGACCGGATTCTACTATTTCTTGTAGTTCGGGGTGTAGAAACGCCGTTTCACGACTTTGCCCGGAAATACTTTCTTGCGAATCTGAATCTGAACTGGGGTGTCAAGTGCAGAATGCGCCTTGTCGACAAATGCCATGCAGATGCTACGGTCAAGCGAAATCGAATGATAACCGGTTGTCACTTCGCCAATCTGCACTCCATGCTCGTCAAGCACCGGATAGCCTGCCCTCGGAATAGCTTTGTCGAAAATCTCAATGCCGACAAGCTTCTTATCCACGCCTTCAACTTTCTGACGTTCAACTACTTCCTTACCTATAAACTCCACCTTGTCGGTCTTCACAAACATGCCGAGAGAAGCCTCAATCGGAGTCGTGCTGTCGTCCAGTTCGTGTCCGTAGAGCGGCAGTCCCGCCTCGAAACGCAGAGTGTCGCGGCAACCGAGCCCGCAAGGTTTCACACCCGCCTTTTGGAGCAACGTCCAGATGTCCACAATCGCCTCATTCACGGCATAAATCTCGAATCCGTCTTCTCCTGTGTAGCCTGTGCGGCTGACAATCAGCCTTTTACCCTTCCACTCAAATTCGCGGAATGTGTAGAACTCAAGCTCTGACAGTCCAGTAAGTCCAAGAATATCAGTGAGTTTCTTTTCGGAAGACGGTCCCTGTACAGCGATTTCGCCCCAAAACTCAGAGTCGTCGGAAATCTCCACATCGAAGCCTTTGGCCTGAGACTCAATCCATTGCACATCCTTAGCGATGTTTGCGGCATTCACGACAAGGAGATATTTCCCTTTTTCATAAAGCTTATAAACCAACAAATCGTCCACGACACCTCCGTCCTCACGGAGCATCATCCCATAGAGAATCTTTCCGTCCGGCATTCCTGCAACATCGTTTGTAAATATATGGTTCACAAACTTTTCCGCATCTCGTCCGCTAACGAACACCTCGCCCATATGAGAGACGTCAAACATTCCGACATCGCTCCGGACGGCGTTGTGCTCATCGACGATGTTCGTGTACTGAATCGGCATGATAAAGCCTCCGAACGGACTCATCTGTGCCCCGAGAGCGACGTGGCTGTCATAGAGACAGGTTTTCTTTTCAGAATTGTGGTTTTCCATTACTTGACCAAAGTTTTGCAAGTGATTGGCTTGCTGTGTTATAGTTCACATTACTTCAATAAAGGCATTTCGGAAGGCAAGCAAAGCGTCTGACATCATCCTACAACAGATCAAAGGCTGTCATCCGAGCATCCGATGTGCCCCTTAATGAACGAGGGGTCAAGATAGGATTTTTCTATTTCGGAAATCTCCCCTTCCTGTGCCTCGCTCAGTCCAAAAGCGTCAGTACAAAAGTATGAAATTAAAGCTGATTTCAATGCTTCAAGACCGATATTTTTTTCATCAAGAAGCGATTTGAGATTTATCACCCTCTGTTCCACGGACTTTACTCCCTTGCTCTGAAGTTTCGCGCGGGACGGAGTGAGGGCGGAAGACATCGTGTCAAAATCAAGGTCGTAGAGGAATGTGCCGTGGACAATCCCGACACCATTAGGCTTGAGAGAGAATGCGTTGCCGGAAACTTTCCTTCCGTCCACGAGAACATCGTTGCGCCCCGACACCTCCGCGTCAATGCCGAGGCTGCGTAGAAATTCCGCCAATTTTTCGAGATATTCACTAAAAAGTGCCGAAACATCGGAGCAACGCCTTATATATGAGATCATTATGTTTCCTTTGTCGGCGAATACGCATCCGCCTCCACTCTTCCGGCGGTACATCGCGATTCCATGTTCGCGGCAGTATGGGACATTGACTTCTGCGTTCATGTCTTGGTTGCGACCGAAGATGACAGTGGGGGTCACCTGCCAGATGAAGAACAGTCCGTCACTGTTCCACACGGTCCTATCCGAGTCCGTGGAACTATCTTTTAATGTTCCACAGCGGCTATTCAGCAGCGTGTCAAGATTTTCGGCTGCATATTCCTCCATCGAGAGGTAAAACACCAGACGACGATCAGCACCGTTATTGTCCGGAAGTGATAAATAAGTCATTCCCAAATAATTAAAAAGTATTTTATCCCCCGACTCAGGACTTTTTAAGTTCAGACACTCCAGATGAATTTTGGAAGGATGCGGACAATGTAGCTTTCTGTGACGACATGGCCTGGAAGAACATGGTGCGTCATCATCTCACGGTTGGAAAACAGACGCTCGTAGTCAGCCTTGATCTCCTCACCAAGAAGCTGGTCATGTTCGGTGTAGTGGCATAGAATCCTGTCCGGAAGCATTCCGGGAAAGGCCTCCTCCCCTGTTGGCGTGATGCAGTCATCATTACCGACAGGCAGCGGCCAGTCCAGAAACTCCTTTACATCATTCTCTGTCACAATGAATTCCGTCGCACCGTCCGAACGCGGGCCGAACCACTTATTCTTGCCAAGGTGCTTCTGAATCGTCTCATACGGATTCACCGCAGGATTTATGACCAATTCCGGCCCACGGAAATCGCAGCAAACGGCATAGAAGCCACCAAGCGAGGTGCCGAGGACGGCGGCATAGTCACCATCCTTCAGCAACTCGTTGATTTTCGCGATGGACTCTCCAGGATGGTGGTTCAACTCCGGTGCCACCCAATCGAACTGAGGATAGTATTTCCTCAGAAAGTTGACGATACCCGATTTTGCCGACCCGCCGAACCCGTGAAGCCATAAAATTTTCCGCATATCCGTTACAGACCGAATTGTTCCTTCAACTGCGCAATCTTGGCATCAGCATTGTCTCCATGCGCACCGAAATAGAACTTGATCTTCGGCTCAGTGCCGGACGGACGCACAGAAACGACGTCACCCTCGGCCGAATAGAACTGAAGCACGTTGGACGAAGGCAGACCTGTCTCCTCAGTCTTGAGGTAGTCGACAATCTTCGCTACCTGAGTGCCAGCCAAAGACTTAGGCGGATTGTTTCTCATATCCACCATAATCGCGGCAATCTCCTCAGCTCCGGCCTTTCCCTCACGCACGAGTGAAACGAGCGACTCGCGGTAGTAGCCGAACTCTTTGTAGATGTCCTGGAGCAACTGATAGAGTGTTTTGCCTTGATCGGCAGCCCAAGCGGCACATTCTGCAACCATAGCGCAAGAAATCGGAGCATCCTTGTCGCGGACATATTCTCCGACATTGAATCCGTAGCTCTCCTCGCCTCCGCATACAAACTCTCCCTTGCCCTCATTGTTGCGGACGACGTCGGCTATGTACTTGAAGCCTGTGAGGACATTATAGACCTTCACGCCGTATTTTTCGCAAATTGCACGAATGAGTTCGGTGGTGACGATGGTCTTCACGCAGTAGCACCCAGGAGTGAGCGTACCCTTTTCGTGGCGCCGGCGGAGGATGTAATATGTGAGGATGGAGCCGGTCTGGTTGCCGTTGAGCAGCACCATCTTGCCCTTGTCGTCACGCACAGCGATTCCCACGCGGTCCGCGTCAGGGTCGGTCGCCAGCACGAGGTCGGCATTTTCCCTGTCAGCCACCGCAATTGCCATCGTGAGAGCCTCACCGTTCTCCGGATTCGGAGACTGGACTGTAGGGAAGTTACCGTCGCTTATGTCCTGTTCCGGAACGTGGAGAATGTGTTTGAATCCCACGCGGTCCAAAAGCTCAGGAACGATGCGCACGCCCGAACCGTGAAGCGGAGTGTAGACAATCTTCATGTCAGAATGACGTGCCACAGACTCAGGAGAAAGCATGAGAGTCGTCACCGCATCCATATATGCCTTGTCCATCTCGTCGCCCATGAGAGTAATCTCGGCGCATTTGTCGCCCGGTTCAAACTTCACCATTGAAGGGTCGGTGATTTTGTTCACCTCGGCTACAATGTCCTTGTCCACAGGTGATATAATCTGCGCTCCGTCGCTCCAGAACACCTTGTATCCGTTATATTCCTTCGGATTGTGGGACGCGGTAATCATCACACCGGCAGTTGCCTTCTTCGTCCTCACCGCAAAGCTCAAGAGCGGAATCGGACGCAGACGATCGTAGAGCCACACTGAAATGCCGTTGTTCGCAAGCACATGAGCCGTAATCCCGGCAAATTCCGCACTGTTGTTCCTGCTGTCGAACGAAATGCAGACTGAATGGTTTTCGCCCGGAACATTCTTGAGAATGTAGTTTGCAAGCCCCTGAGTGGCCATTCCCACAGTGTATTTGTTCATCCTGTTGGTTCCCACACCCATCTTACCGCGAAGTCCGCCGGTACCGAATTCCAGTTTCCTGTAGAAAGCGTCCTCAAGAGCGGCCATGTCGCCGGAGTCAATTAGCTGATGAACAGCCTCTTTCGTAGCCTCGTCATAATCCCCGAGAATCCAGGATTTCGCATTTTCCATGTAGTCCATAAGTCTCAATATTAAAAGTTATTCATATTCATTACAATAGCTGCCTGAGCATCGCAACTCCGCGAGATTCAGAATCGGTTACGCAAAAATACAATAAATATCGCTCACCCAAAAAGTATTTTGTAGTAATTTTGTCGCATGGATATGAATCGGGAAAAGAATAGTTCAAAAAATATGGATTCGCTGTCGGAGTTTATCCGGGAGCATTATGGCGATGACCCGGACAGGCTGGCGCTTCAGAAGGCGAAGTGGCCGGAAATTGATGTGGCGGCGGCCGTGAGCACGCTCTTGAGCAGACGTAAACTGTCCAGGAAGGCTCCGCTTTGGGCTACAACGGATGGATTGGTGCTACCGAGGACATTGTCAGCGGAGCAGTGCAGTGGAGAGGCTGCGGCCCGGCATAAGGCCCTGGCAATCAGGGAATTTCTTGGGAAACAACCATGGCGCATCGCGGACCTTACGGGAGGGCTAGGCGTGGACTGCCTTGAGTTCTCGAATGTGGCGGATGCGGTGCTCTACAACGAGATGCTGCCCGAGCTGGCCGAGGCGGCGGAACACAATTTCAGAGTGCTCGGAGCCGGAAACATCGAAATATCCTGCTTTGAAGCAAGCCTAGTGACTCTCGGTAGAGTTGCTATGAGAACAACGAATGCCGGGGATGACGTCCCCAAAGGGAATGGTATGACGGAGTGCGACAAATCAAATGAAGGGGTAGGCTATTACGACGGAGGCCTTCGGGAAAGGCTCGAACGATTTCACCCGGACGTGATTTATCTTGACCCGGCGCGGCGGGACGGATGCGGAAAAAAGGTGTTCCTTTTGGAGGACTGTTCTCCGGACATTCTGAAAATCAAGGATATACTATTAGAAATAGCTCCTATTCTCGCTCTGAAGCTCTCCCCTATGGCAGACATCAGCATGGTGCTTGAAAGGTTGGGGAATGAGTGCCGTGAACTGCAAATCATCGAATCGGGAGGGGAATGTAAGGAGCTGCTTGTCTTGATGCGGCGGAATGTACAGGCCTCGGGACAGCAAGACGGCTGTCTGATAAGGGTTTATAATCTCGACGCCGGAAATCTCGATGCTGGAGATCTTGATGCTGGAAATCTCGAAGACAGGAGGGACTCCCCCGTGTTTGAATTTCACCGCGACGAGGAAAACGACTGCACGGGACCGCGCCTTACGGATTCGGCGGAAATTGTCCCGGGAGCGCTGCTGTTCGAACCAGGCAAAGCGCTGATGAAAGCCGGATGCTTCCGCCTTATCGGGCAATGTTTCGGAGCGTCCGCACTCGGACGCGACACGCACTATTATATATTAAGGGAGAATACACCTGACACGGCAACTGCCACATCTTCAGCAACAAATATATCTTCAGCAACGGGCCGGGAACATTTCGGCTGCCGCCGCTGTCTGAAAGACTCCGGCAAGCTGTTCCGCATCCTCGACATCGCTGAAATGTCCGGAAAGGGGCTTAAGGAATTCGGCAAAAGCCATCCCGAAGCCGAAGTCACAGCCCGAGGAGTCCGGATGACCAGCGAAGAACTCCGCAGGCGTCTCGGCTGCAAACCCTCCGACCGCCACCACATCTTTGCCCTCCACGTCGATAAAACCGGCAAAAACCTGCTGTTCTTCACCGAACGGATTTAACCAAAGGACGAATAAGGCAATTTTAGGGCGATTTTCTACCCAAATCTCATAGAAAAAGGCACATTTGGGTAAAAAATCGCCCGTTTTTTATTTCTATTTCAGCTCATAAACACTATATTTGCTGTCGTAAGTAATATTCACAGTTATGATAAGCAACAAACTTGTAGGCCGGGAGCGAGAATGCAAAGAACTCAAAAGAGTCATGGATTCCGACCGTTCAGAATTTGTTATAGTTTATGGAAGACGAAGAGTCGGCAAGACTTTTCTCATAGACCAATACTATCAGGGGAAATATGATTTTATGTTTGTCGGCGGGCACAATCTGTCTCGGCAAAGGCAACTCACGAGTTTCGCCAGAGCACTCAAGAAGTTCTCCGGAACAAAGACAGACAAGTTTGCTGACTGGTTTGACGCATTTTATGCTCTTGAGGACTATCTCGAATCTCTTGACACGGGCAGGAAGAAGGTGATTTTCATAGACGAGATGCCATGGATAGACACGCAGAAGTCAGACTTCGTATCAGCATTGGAGGATTTTTGGAACGGTTGGGCGGCCAGACGATACGACATAGTGCTCATCGCCAGCGGCTCTGCAACATCGTGGATGGTTGACAATCTGATTGAAAATCAAGGCGGTCTGCACGCGCGCATCACCAGTAGCATTTATGTCCGGCCGTTCACGCTACATGAGACGGCGGAATATCTTCAGAGAAAACACTGCAAGTGGGACAAATACCAGATTCTCCAATGCTACATGGTCTTCGGCGGCATTCCGTTCTACCTGAGTCTAATAAATCCGTGCGAAAGTCTGGTTCAGAATGTGGACCGACTGTTTTTTGCACCTGGAGGCATAATGCGAAGTGAATTTGACGAACTTTACAATGCACTATTTGCCAATGCAGATTTGTATATCAATGTTGTAAAGTCAATGGCCGGTCATCATGAAGGTATGTCCCGAGACGAAATCGCAAAGGCCACAGGCGTGAGCGGAGGAACGCTCACCCGTGTACTGACCAATCTTGAACGCTGCGACTTCATCGCGCGTAGCCGGAATTTCGGTCAGAAATCCAAGGATACGATTTATCGTCTAGTCGATTTCTACACCCTATTTTATTATAAGTTCATCATGCAGGACACCGCCGGCGATGAGCAGTGGTGGAGCCACAACTTTGAATCAAGGGCAGTTTCCGTATGGCAGGGTCTCACTTTCGAGACAGTCTGCCTGATGCACACCGACTGCATCAAACGCGCATTGGGAATCTCAGGGATGGCGACGGAAATATCGGCATGGAGAAAGACCGCGGGCGAAGGAGAAAAGGGCGGACAAATCGACCTAATCATTAAGCGTGCCGACCGCATCATCCATTTGTGTGAAATGAAATTCAGCAAATCTGAATACCGCATCACCGATGCCTACGAACAGCTGCTGAGAGAGCGTTTGGAACTCTTCCAAAGTTCCACCAAAACAACATTCTCTTTGGTAATAACCTTCGTGACGACATACGGAGTAGCCGACGGGCTTCATCATAGTCTGGTACACAGCGAGGTCACAATGGAACAGTTATTCAGCTGATTTTCATAATGTTACAATGCAATAACAAGTCATTGTGGACATTTTATAGAAAAAATATAATATTTTTTGTATAAAACCAGAAATATGCCTACCTTGCAGAAAATTATTACGTTATGGCTGCACGCAAACCTCTGAACCCATTTTTCATCGGAACTGACATTCCGGACAAATATTTTTGTGACAGAAAGAACGAGACGGTGGAAATTATCCGGTATATAAAAAACGGAAACAATGTTGTCTTGAAGGCCCCGCGAAGAGTGGGCAAGTCAAGTCTTATCAAGCATGTTTTGGCTCAAGATGAGATTGCAAAACACTATAACACCCTATATGTCGATGTGTTCGGGACATTGTCCGCATCCGAATTTGAACGCGAACTGCAGAACAAGTTTATGATGTCCCCATTCGCAAAGGCAACAAAGACATGGAAGACATTAGTGTCGTATGCAAAGGGAATCCAACTGAATCTCGGCTCTTACAACGGTATGGTTATAGACTTTCCGTCAATCGGCCTTGGGGCTACGCCGAATCCGGTTTTCACAATCAACGAGATTTTGAATGAATATGAGCATGCCGACAAGCCCGGGCTCATAGTATTCGATGAATTTCAGCAGATTGAGAAGTATCCGGAACGTATGGCCGCCATACTGCGCAGCAAGATTCAGGAACTAAATAACACGAAATTCATTTTCTCCGGCAGTTCAAGGCATATCCTCAACACGATGTTTCTCAATTACAACCAGCCTTTCTACAAAAGTGCCCTGACGATGGACTTGGACATTATCGGCATTGATGCATATAAAGACTTTGTGAAATCAATGTTTGAAGACTACGGGCGCAGCATTGACGCGAACGCTGTTGAGTTCGTCTATTATCTGATGTCGGGAAATACCTTCAATATGCAGGAGGTAATGAAAGAAACTTTTATGATAACTGAAGGCAAGCCCGGTGCCGGCAAGGAAGACGTCGTGGCTGCAATTCACTCGATTCTCGACAGGCACGACGAGGAATACAGGGAACAGATTAGCCGAGTGTCAAGCCTCAAGGACAGGAAGTTGCTCTACTGCATAGCAAACGAGGGCATCGCCAAAAGTCTGACTTCCGGGACTATGCTGAAGAAATATGGCCTTGACAATGCTTCGTCCGTACAGCATTCGCTGAATAATCTGACGAGTGAGAAAATCTCTATGGTCCAGAAAGTCGCAAAAGCGGCGTATATGATACAGGACCGGTTGTTCGAACTTTGGCTTGCTCTCAAAGCCGGGGCACTTGAGAGCAAATTCCGCGATTGCCGGGAACGATTTGAGGAAGAACGTGAAAGTTCAAGATGACACAATAAACAAAATAGAATGTCAGAAAAGCGCGAAAAGGCGCGATTCTCGTCCCAACCTCATCATAGTCAAACAGCTCCGGAGAAATCGCCGGCAAGACAGGAGCATCGAGATATATCCGCTGGATGACATAGCGTTCAAAGGCAAGATGAGAAAGTTCCGGGCAGAGCTATACATACAAAGAAAGTGTGGAACTTGTTCCGCTTATTCCAAAAGAGGCTCTGACAAAGCCTAAGAACAAATAAGGAGGAACGGTCCCACACCTGTATACGGCGACTTTCTGAATTAACAAGTCACATACAGATGATGGTGTACATCGTCTATCCCCTGTTCTATTGGAAACTGTCAGATTTCTTTTGGCAGGACAGCGCGAAAACACTTTCATCAAACTATTTCGTCACACCCGTCAAGGCATAACAAGAGACAAAATTAATACATTTTCCCGAACTGACAATGATGATTTTGCACGACTGCAAACAAATCCAGAAACTTCCCTCCAAATTACTGAACAAATCGACGCCAAATTACTGAAAAATTTCGCGCCAAATTACTGAATTCGCCAAAAAGTTATTATATTTGCATCGGTAAAGCATTAAGATATGGAAAGTTACAGACATAGGATCATGGACGACCTGCTGAAAAGGAAATTGCAGGCTAAGGGCGCTGTTCTCATAGAGGGTCCAAAGTGGTGCGGGAAAACAACGACGGCGGAAGAAATAGCAGCAAGCAAGGTGCTGCTGGCAAGGACCGATGCAAAAGAGAGTTTCAGAAGTCTTTTGGAAATAGATATGGACACGGCTTTGGCAGGAGCGGCACCGATGCTGATTGACGAATGGCAGACAGTTCCAAAACTTTGGGACGCAGTGCGCTACACAGTAGACCACCGCCGCACAATGGGCCAGTTTATCCTTACAGGCTCCGCCGTCCCTGACAAGAAAGCCGAAGAAGAACGGGAACACTCAGGCACCGGGAGGTTCGGATGGCTGACTATGAGACCGATGACGCTGTTCGAATCAGGAGAGTCAAACGGCTCCGTCAGCATCGGCGAATTGTTTACTGCGCAAGAGGATATACTCGAAACGAACAAACTCAAATTACAGGACATTGCATTCCTCATCTGCCGTGGAGGTTGGCCGATGGCTGTCGGACTACCGGAAGAAGCTGCCCTGGAGCAGGCATTTGACTATTACGATGCTGTCACGAAGGAGGACATAGTGAAAGTTGACGGTGTAAAACGAACTTCGGAAAGGGCACAGCGTCTGATGCGGGCATACGCACGTCACCAAGGCACACAGGCATCGATAGCTACACTACGCGAAGACCTGAAAAACAATGATTCTGCAACACTCGACGACAACACAATAAGTTCATATCTTGATGCACTGAAAAAGATTTTCGTGGTAGAAGATCTGCCGGCATGGAATCCGAACCTACGTTCCAAAACGGCGATACGCACCGCTGACACGCGCTATTTCGTTGATCCTTCGATAGCCACTGCTGCCTTGGGGCTCGGTCCGAAAGACCTTATAAATGACCTCAAAACGATGGGATTTTTCTTTGAGGCCATGTGTATAAGAGACCTACGCGTATTCGCAGAGGCGTTAAACGGCAAAGTCTATCATTTTCGGGACAAAAGCGGACTGGAATGTGATGCGGTGATACACCTGAGAAACGGACGATACGGACTGATTGAAATAAAGCTCGGTGGGAAATCTCTTATTGATGAGGGAGCCGCAACACTTAATTCTCTTGAGGCGCAAATTGACACGACACGGATGAAATCGCCGTCATTCAAGATGATCTTGACTGCAACAGGAGAACATTCCTACCGCCGGCCGGACGACGGAATATATGTTGTGCCAATCGGCTGCATCAAACTTTGAATGCTGAATAAAAAAGACGATATTTGCAGTCCGAATGTCGACGGGAGGTCGAATATGGTCAATTTCGAATGGGAAGAAAATTATCTGAAATATTATGCGCCGCCATGTTGGCGACACTTTTTTCGTCATGCTCCGCGACGAGGCATGTCAGCACTGAATATGCTCCGGTGAAGATGGATTATGTCGGGAAGGGAACGTTGGAAACCATATTCTGCAAAAGTTCGCAGACTGGACTGAGCGAGCGGAGGATGTTTGTATATCTTCCTGAAAACTACTATGATACAGATATAGACTATCCCGTATTATACCTGTTGCACGGAGCAAGGGGAACCGAGACTTCATGGATTGAAAAAGGACATATCATGCAAAACGTTGACATGCTTGTCAGCGAAGGCAAGGTGAAGCCGATGATTGTCGTAATGCCGAACTGCAACGAGTATGACAACGACGCCGACTATGCAATGTCGAGGCAAAAGCCTCTCGTCGAATCTGTCCTCGAAGTCAATGGTGCCGTGGAGACATATTTTGTAACTGATGTAATGGAAACCGTTGACAGCCTCTATCGTACAATCCGGAGCAAGCACGGACGCGCAATAGCCGGCCTGTCTGTCGGGGGTCTGCAAACGATATTCATCACGGCTCTCAATCCTGAACTGTTCGACTACATAGGGCTTTTCTCCCCGATGATTAAGCCTGTTTTCCACTACGGAGAGCATTCCGGGTTTTACCGCGACCTCAAGAAAAGGCTGATAGTCCAGTTCGCGATTCCTCCGAAACTGTACTCAATAATGGCAGGGAAATGGGACATTTTCTTTGCGTCAACGGAGCAGTTCAATTTTTATCTCAAGACACACGACTATCCGCATGAATATTACATGTCCGGCGGCGGTCACAACTGGCGCAACTGGGAAAAGTACAGCGTCAGGTTCATACAAAATTTATGGAACATACACAAAATAGGGGATGAAGAAAAAGATGGGATGCAAGGCGCACGATGAAGATGAAACCGCAGCAGCCTTGGTGGCTGTGAGGATTTCATCAAGACGCGCAACGCAGCAGACCGCTTTTTCTTTGCCCCGTCCGTCAGATGTAGAACTCCCGGCGATACTTATACTCCGACCTCAGTTTCTCGAATGACTCCGGATGGAGACGGAACATGAAATCGTCGGTGAAAATCGGATAGTTGTACTGGAAAGTCGCGGCAATCTCCCCCTGACTCATACCCTCTACATCAAGCTTGAGCGGCTGCTCTTCCTGATGGTCGGAGCGCGGGTAGAAATTGTAGAGCTGGACGATACCGAAATGACGCGCCACTGCCCTGACTGCCATTGCCGTGCCTTTCTGCTTGCCCTGATAGGAATATCCTGCTATGTGAGGAGTGGCAATATCCACCATATCAATGAGTTCCTCGTTAACATCCGGCTCATGGTTCCACGTGTCTATGACGACGGCACCGAGCTTCGGAATATATTCCATAAGAGCCTTTTCGTCAACGACTTCTCCCCTGGAGGCGTTGATGAAGAACGCTCCGGGGCGCATTTTCGCGAAAAACTGCTCATTGGCCATGAATTTCGTCGTCTCGTCGAGAGGTGTGTGCATCGTAACAATCTGAGAGTTCGCGAGGAGCGTGTCGAGGTCACAGAAGCCCTCCGGTCCCTCGGCCTTTGCCCGTGGAGGGTCGCAGAGAAGGACATTGAACCCGAGTTTACGGGCCATCGATTCGACAAGGGAACCGACATGTCCAACACCGATGATGCCGAACGTCGCGTCCTTCAGCGTGATGGCCTTGCGTGACGCCACTCCGTAGAGAGCCGAAAACACATACTGGGCCACGCCCCCGGCATTGCAGCCCTGGGCATTGTGGACTTCAATCCCGTTAGCATTGCAATAGTCGAAATCAATGTGGTCCGTACCTATTGTCGCTGTCGCAATCATCTTCACCTTCGTTCCATCAAGCAGGGATGCGTCACATCGCGTGCGCGTCCTTATTATGATGGCGTCGGCATCAACAAGATCTTCTCGGACGATTTCCTTTCCGTCCACGTATGCGACCTCACAATACGGCTCGAACACGCCTTCCAAAAACGGTATATTTCTGTCTGCAACGATTTTCATATCAATTTTAATAAATACCCACTCCACTATTTCAGCACAAGCGCCTTCACCGGATCCGAGCCGTCCGCCGGCATGCCGAAGAACATCGTGTCGGCACGCAACTCCCGATTTAGGGCTTCCAGCAGCACATCCTTCTGAAAGTAAAGGTGATTCCGGACCATAGACGAAGACATTCCGCAGTAGAGAACACCTTTGACAAAATTTCGGTTCAAAGTCCATGCAGCGACACCGGAAACCTTGTCCCACGCCATATAGACACGGTTGCTGTTCCATCCCGGCATCAATCCGGAATCCTGCAGGTAGACGCGCAGCATAGCTCCTACGCGCACTGCTTCACGACGCCGCAGCGGATCACCCTCCGTTGCCTCGCGACGGCGAATCATTTCTTTTGTGAAATCTTCCCCAAACCTGCCATCATTCATCATAATCAATCTTTGCTCAATAAAAACCTATCAAAATCGGACATCATTCCGTCCGTGTGAACACACCCCCGACCGTCTCGAAAAATGCACGATCCTCAGTGAGTCCGTCCACCAGCGAAGACAGACGCAATTTGTTGCTGTCCGTGATGAAAATCTGTCCGAAATCCTCGCTTGACACCATCTCCAGCAGGTTACGCGTCCGGTTCATGTCAAGCTTGTCGAAAACATCGTCCAACAGCAGAATCGGTGCGAAACCGAAAGCCTTGCGCATAAGCTCGAACTGTGCCAACTTCAGGGCCAGAAGAAACGACTTCTGTTGCCCTTGGGAACCGCAGCGGCGTATCGGATAACCGTCCATTTCAAAGATGAAGTCGTCCCTCTGAATGCCCACGGTCGTATATTTCATAATCCTGTCCTTCTCCAACGAATCCTTCAAGAGCTGTTCGAGCGGAGCCTTGTCGAGGTCGGAACGATAGCGTATCGACACAGACTCGCTGCCTCCGCTCAACCTCCGATAGTACTCGTTCACGGCCTCCGTCAACGGTTCGCACAGTTCAGCCCTCTTTCTGTGGATGAAATCCGCGTGCGATGACATCTTGATGTCGATGACCTCCAGCAGAGTCGCTTCACAGGCCCCGTCTTTAAGCATCCTGTTCCTCTGCGCAAGCAGACGGTTATATTGCTGAATTGCAGAGAGATACTCCCGATCTATCTGGGAAACTACCGCATTCATAAAACGTCGTCTCTCCTCCCCCGAATCGCTGACGAGGGATATGTCAGACGGGGATATTATGACCGTCGGAAGTTTGCCGATATGTTCAGAGATGCGTCCGTAAGGCTTGTCGTCGCAACGGAGTTTCTTTTCCTCACCCTTTTTGACGACAATGGAAAACCGGTTAGTCAGCGCCGACGGCATCTGACAGGTTCCCGCAATAGAAAAGCCATCCTGCCCGTGCCGGCAGTTGAAACTGTCGTTGATTCCGAGAGCGCTCTTTGTCATTGAAAGATAATACACCGCATCAAGAAGATTGGTCTTCCCCTCCCCATTGTTCCCCCAAATGCAGTTGATTTTCGGGGAGAACTCAAGTTCCTGAAACTCAATGTTCCTGAAATTGGAGATGACTATTTTCTGAAGAATCGGCATAACTATCGTCTTAAAACAATATGATAAGGATTGCAAAGTTATGAATTTTCCCGTGAAATTGTCTTTTTCACGAGATTATGATTCCTATCTTTTGAATATTGGACAATTTTTCATATTTTTGCGGGCTAAAACGGATAAACCACGTCCGGACAATACGATTAATATTAAAAAATTATAACAATGTCACAGGTAAACAAGAAAGCGGAAAATGCAGAGACGGTTGTCAATGCTGTTTCCAAGACCGACGAGTTCTTCAATAAAAACAAGAAACTCCTCATCGGACTCCTCACTGCCGTAGTTGTCATCGCGGCAGGCTCATACTGCTTCTACAAATTCTATTGGCAGGCAGCAGTCGAGGAAGCCAAATCTCAGGTCGTGATTGCGGAGAGAAACTTCAACGCCGAAAATTGGGAGGTGGCTCTCAATGGCGATGGTGACAATCTCGGATTCGTACAGATCATCGACCAATACGGCAGCAAGGGCGGCAATGCTGTCTATTTCTACGCTGGAGTCTGCGAGCTCAAACTCAAGAACTACGAGGACGCCATCGAGTATCTGAACAAATACAAGGGAGGCGACGATTTCCTCGCTCCGCGTGCAATCGCATGCAAGGGTGACGCTTATGTAGGCCTTCAGGAATATGCCAAGGCTCTCGACTGCTTCGAAAAGGCCGCTGCAAAAAAGGATAACGTATTCGCTGCCGGCTACCTTATGAAGGCTGCAGCCGTATGCGAGAAGCTCGGAAACGATGAGAAAGCGCTCGCCCTCTACAAGAAAGTGAAGGATCAGTATCCTAATTCTATCGAGGGACGCGAGATTGACAAATATATTTCCAGAATAGAAAACAAGTAAAAATCGCCTAAACAGATAAAATGGGAAGAGCATTTGAGTTCCGTAAGGAAAGGAAGTTCAAGAGATGGGGCCACATGGCCAAGACATTCACCAAAATCGGTAAGGAAATCACCATTGCCGTAAAACAGGGCGGTCCGGACGTGACCGGTAACCCGCGTCTTCGTGCGCTGATGCAAACGGCAAGGTCTGAGAATATGCCTAAGGAAAACATCGAGAGGGCAATCAAAAGGGCTTCCGAGAAAGACCAGGCTGACTACAAGGAGATTGTACTCGAAGGACGTGCTGCTCACGGCATCGCTGTCCTCGTGGAGGCGGCAACCGACAATAACAACAGGACAGTTGCCAACGTGCGTTCATACTTCACCAAGTTCGGCGGCTCGCTCGGAACCTCTGGCAGCGTTGAGTACCTCTTCGACCACAAGTCCATGTTCCGCATCAAGGATAACGGAAAGATTGACCTCGAAGAGCTTGAGCTTGAACTGATTGACCTCAGAGTTGACGAGGTTTTTGAAGAGGAGAACGAGGACGAGGAGAAGGAAATCGTCATCTACGGCGAGTACACCGCTTTCAACGCCATCCAGAAGTACATCGAGGACCACGGCTACGAGATGATTTCAGCCGAATTCACCAGAATCCCTAACGGGGAGTTGGTTGATGTAGATCCTGAGGCACGTGTCGAAATCAACAAACTGATTGAAAAGATTGAGGAAGACGATGATGTGCAAAATGTCTACCACAATATGTCTCCCGAGGAAGATTAGAATATAGGCGGTCTACCGCGTTATTCAGGGGCTTTCAAATCCTCACGACCGAAAGGTTGCTGCGGTTTGAAAGCCCCTGAAACCTTGTATCCCATCCTCTATTCTGAATCTTCCCATCAAGTTTGAGCCCATATGAGTCCTTATCTTGTTCCTAATGACATATTTCTTTGTCATTATTGAGTTTGACTATAATTCGTAAACTATAATTATTCCACAACCTTCCATTCGCCTCCATTGCGTGATCCTCCAATACGAATAATCCGGCCACGTCGCTTCAATTTCTTTATATGATAAGCAACTCCATCTTCTGTTATGCCACATACGGATGCAATCTCTTTTGCCGTGACCTTAGGATTATTACTGATTATTTTAATTATGGTTTCCGTAGTGTCGGTAGGAGTTTCCGTAGTAACTATTGGCGTTTCCGTAGTCATTTCCGTAGTAGCCGTAGAAGTTTCCGTAGTGACATTAGTATTGTTTCCCAATTTAAGATAAGTCTCGATTCTATCAGGGTTACTCTTTTCCCCAACCACAGGTGCACTCCACCCATTATCCTTCCATCCTTTTGCAATAACATCGGCACCAGTGCCACCTTTCTCGCCAATCCCCAAGAATACAAACATTTTTTGAATGACAGGATTTCTGCACACGCTGTGTCCTCCTTCATAATACTCTTCCATACTGATAAGCATTGTACCAGGGTTGGACAACACAATACTATCTAAATATCTGTCGATAACAATGTTACCTCTCACTGTGTATGCTGCATGAATCAAGCTGTTGGCTAAAGCCTCACGCAGAGCCACATGAGCTGTAGTGGTATTATTCCTTATCTGATTATTGTCAAGGCTGAATGGCACAGGCAGAGCGTGCTGCAATAAGGGCAAAACACGAGTAAAGAACTGATAAAGGTTGGCTTCCCATGTTCCATCGGGGTATATGCGATTTGTCCACCGTATTTGAGGGTCGTCACTCAAATGCTCACGATAGTCAGGAAAGAACTCTTGACAACACTCTGGGTCGGTAATGCTATTGGTCTTGCCAAACATCAGCATTCCTGCAACCGTAAACCCTTCCATTGATGTGGCTCTATCCTTACGATAGGCACCAATATTTTCCAAAAACTGCTTATCATCGACCTCTGTCCAAGGATGATTTTCGTGCTTGATATCATATGCACGGCGATACTGGTGAAGAGTCGGTATGTCAATATCATCAATAGAATAACCTCGTAAAATTCGAGAGTCAGCAGACGCTTTCATGTTATTGGCATCTGAATACATCTGCTTTATCTCATCATCAGTACAAAGATAATCCCCTTCATCTCTTCGCTTATAGGTATGTCCAAATGGAGTAAGCGTAAGATGTATTGGGCGCAAGTCATATTGTGCACGAGGTATTCTAAAAGCAAGTATATATTGCCCTCCGTCTGTCTTTATTTCTTCAATGTCACTCTCAACCAATAGTGGAATGTTTACGCATGACTTATTGTGTGCATCATCCCAAAACTGTTTCCTGTATTTTGCAACAAGTTCTTCAGAAAGACCATCTGGCGTGAATTTATGATTCTTCTCTTTCACTCCCAAGACAATTGTTCCCCCATTGGCGTTGGCAAATGCTGAGAAAGAACGCCAAAATTCTGCTTTAGGGAAACCGCCGGCAGCTGACTTATATTCTACTTCGGAATTCTTTTTCAGTTGAAGTTTTAAACGTATTTGTTCTGCTATATTCATTTTATTATCGATTTTGTCGCCCAAAACAATGCCGAACAGCTTGATGGCGTGGATGAAGAAAAAGATGGGATGCAAGCCATCCAACGCAGTCAGCCCGCTTTTTCTTCGCCACGCCTACCCTAGTAGGCCGGTCTCAGCTACATATTTAACAAGCTCCACAGTACTCTTAATCTTCAACTTCCGGAAAATATTAGCCTTATGAGTATCCACAGTACGGACAGAAAGCTCCATCTGGGCCGCAATCTCCTTGCTGGACAGCCCCTCACAGCACAGCCGCACGATTTCCATCTCACGATTGGTCAGCTTCGCCACGCCAGTCTCCTTGTCAGAATTCAGACCCTCGATTTCCTCGACAACCTCACTGATGAACTCCGCCTTCTTACGATCCTTCATTGCCGGCACAAGCGAGAGCAGACGGCTTTTCGCCTCGTCATTCCTGCGAAGGATTTCCTCCTGACGCTTTTTCATATAGAGCATACTCAAGACAACCCCCATACAGATGAGCAGAATGAGTGCGAGCAAAGAAAGAAGCACCACCAAAAGCAATCTGTTATGCGACTCAATCTTACGAATTTCAAGCTCATTCTCCTTCTCGGCCGTGTGGTACTGCACCTTGAAATCCTCCACCGCAAGACGGCTTCTATCCTTCGCAAGCCGGTCTGACAGCGAGACATACTCATTAAGCCAATCAAGTGCAGCCGCATAATTGCCGGACTTTCCATAAGCGTCCGAAAGCCCGCGCAAAGACTTCAACTTCACATAGTCTCCCCCGCTTTTTTCTGCCACCATCTTCGCCATACTATATGCAGTCACAGCATCCGCGAAATGCTTTTCTTTTATATCAAGTCCACCACGAAGATTGTAGCAAATGGCAAGCGAAATGTGATTGGCCTCCTGCTCCAACACAGTCACAGCCGAATCAAGACACGCCCTCGCATCCTTGTAGCGTCCCAATGCAGACAGCACCGACGCCCTCTGAGAGCGTCTCACAGCAGCCTTCACATTTCTCCCCTCACGCAGGTCAATGCCAAGAGCCTCGTCAATAAACTCCAGAGCTTTTTCCGGATGCCCCAGCGACAACCAAATGTCAGAAGCAAGACCGAGCCTTATCGCAAGACGCGCCCCGTCACCGGACTCACGTTCATAAGCAATGGATGGAAGAACATAGGAAAGAGCAGTCTCCGGGTCGTCCACTCCGAGATAGAGCGTCGCGAGATTGTTCATCGTTGTGCTCATATCCGCCGGACTTCCCCACTGTTTGTCAAGCGCATAGACACGTTTCATATAGGAAAGCGCCTGCTCGAAAAGTCCTTTTCTCTGACATATAATCCCCAATGTGTTCAGACACTCCGAAATCAGAGACACCTCCCCAATGTTTTCACTTTTCAGCAGAGCGTCCACCCCGAGCTGATACGCCTCGTCGAAACGGCTTTGATAGAAAAGGTGGTTTGTCATATATGTCATCACACTGGCATTCTGGCGGGCCTGCGACTGCTTGGAGAAAACCATCAGCGTGTCCATATCCTTCTCGTCGAAAAATGTCTTCATCAGACGATTGGCAATTTCTGTCTTTGTCGCACCACGGGACGAACTCCACTCCCGATAGAGCGTGTCCGCCTTGTCCGGAGAAGACGAGGAAGAACTACCCCCCCCGCCGAAAGATTGATGTTGAATAAAGAACAAAACAATATGAAAAACAACAACCGTTTCATTGCTGTTAAGTTTGAGTAATCGTTAAAAAATAACTTGAACAATTTATATATCTTTATGGTCTATACTTGTTTTCTCATCAGTCGTGTACATCCAGTACACTTACTGAATTAACGCAAAATTAGTTTATTTTTCTTTAAAAAACTGCTTTTCTAAGTAATTTTACTTATTGATTCAGAGAATTTGAATGCATATCTTTGCCACAGAAAAAAATCAAAACCTACTATATATGAAGACTCATACATTCATCCGCCTGACGGCAGCTGCGCTGATTGGAGCAGCAACAGTCTTTTCGTCCTGCAAGAAAGTCATAGACGAAACAACAGTGAAAGAAATCATCATCACTGACCCGGCAAGCAGAAGCCTGACTTTGGAGCAGGGGGACGACTACCGAATCTGGTATGATGTCCTCCCCGCATCGGCTCTGAACACCGCAGTCATCGACTGGAGCAGCAGTGATGAGAGCATCGCGGGCGTAAGCGGGTTTGACAGAATTTACGCCTATGCGCCCGGAAACGCCACAATCACAGGAAAATGCGGCGATGCCGAAGTGGAAATCGAAGTCACCGTCACTAAAATTCAAGTCACATCGTTCACTGCACCGGAAACGCTCACGATTTATGTCGGTTTAGAAAACGAAATCGAAATGACAATCGAGCCGGCAAAAGCCAACGCTTCCTCGCTGGACTGGGAATATGACAAAGAGATGGTGGAATTGAATTTCAAAGAAGGAAAGGCTATTGTCAAAGGACTCAAGAGCGGGTCTTGCGCGATGACTGTCAAATCAGAATCAACCGCTAAAACCATCGCTCTCACAATCAAAGAGTTGACAGAAAGAATAAAAGTGTCCTACAAAAGCATTACTGAAAACAAGAATATCGTTGTGCAAAACGGGGACAATGTTCCTTGGAATGATCTGTACAAAGTTTTTGACGTCGAAGTAGGAGATGGTATCAGTCTGCCGGAAGATGTCACAATCAGCTCGTCAAACCCGTCAGTCTGCAAAGATTTCACATTCCACAAAATCAGTAATTCTGCTGCCTGGTATCAACCCGCTTGGGGCGAAGAGTTTGGCAGCTCGGAAATTACAGTCAGCACGACTGACAAACTATTGAACACGGTGCACAAGCTCAGTTTCACATTGACAAGCGAGCCGAAAGGAATCCCGGGAGATATGACTGTGCATGAGAATAAAGATGGAACGATTTTGAAAAATGGTGACAGCTACCGGATGGACAAGAATTCCAAAGCATATTTTTACATCCTTCCCACCATTGGTTATTACGCCAATTGGACTATTAATGGAGGAAACGTAAGCATTGAGCCTGTCGGGGGCAATGATGTATGGTCGCAAGGTGCACTAATCACAGCCGGAGAGCAAACAGGCATCACGACTGTCACCGTGAAAGACCAGACCGGCAAGTCAATGTCCTTCGAGATAAATGTCACAGAGCAGATATTCCCAGATGACATCCACATCGTCGATGACGAAACCGGCAAAAAGGCCGAAGGTGCGGTTTATATCCCTTGCGGAGGCTCCAAAATTTTCAGGCTTTCCGATAATAACTATAAAGGCAAATGGTCAACCGGACAGCCCGCATACTACATCGTCGAGCCAATTTCCCCTGATGAAAACGGCTACTGCACAAAGGTGAAAATCACTGCGACAAAGGATGCGTGGCAAAAAGATACGCATATCCACGTTGTGGATAAGGCAAATTTGAAATCTGTAAGTTTCGATGGGCTCTATGGAGGCATTGATTTCTCGAAGATGGTTAGACCGGCTTTAACAACGGAGGGCATTAGGATTGAACCGGATAAGATCCATTCTTTCACTTGGAATGGCAAAAAAACAAATTATTTTAACAAATTCTACATCGCCGACGGCTATAGCACCAAATATGAAAAACTTCCTGGTGTGACATTCTCTATTGAAAAAAGCGACGAAGATTCCGGATTCACAATTGGTACTGACCAAACTATGATGCAGAGGACCGGAGAGATTCCGGTGCATTGGAAAGAGAAATATGGTCGAGAGGCAATATTGACTTTGACCGACCACTGGGGACAGCATATGAGTTTCAGTTTCAAGCCAAGGATAGATTTCTTCAGCGGAAAATGGAAACTACATCAAGATTATAAATATGCAGACGGACGTAGCATCACAACTTGGACCTACCTTACGCATGCTACTACTATTGGTCAAAAAGCACAGACTGTTAAGGCTGTCGTGAATTATGATACTATCAGCAAAGAGAACGGATGGGGAAGACACGAAATTTACTTAATCAATGAGGATGACAATAACGGATTTGACTATGAACACAAATGCTACTATATTGAATGTAAGGTGAAAAAAGTTGGTACTTCTGGATATAACTCCGAAGTCCTTAACGCATTCGACATTCAAAAATATATTCCAACTTCATCCAGTTATTGTGAATTCAGACTCGTTTTCAAAGATTCAGATAACGATGATTGCAGACTATATGTTCAATACAAGAAATAAGTAATATTCAATAACCAACAACAAACAAAATTATGGAAAAAATCATTAAACTTTCGACATTCGCCGCACACGGCCTGTTGACACTTTCAGTTGCAGTTTTAGGCATTGCCTGCTCGTCCTGCACGGTTGAACCGACTGCACTCACAGAGGAGAACCTTCCTGTGAAATCTATAATATGCGGACACGTGAGGTATTCCTACACGAAAGACCAAGGTGGTGCCGTAACAGAAACAGGAAAGCCGGGACTTACCGTCAACATCGCATACGGCATTCCTGATGCAACTACCGGTAAGGTTGAAAGCTATGCTCTCAGAACAGTCACCACCGGGCAGTATGGATATTTCGAGTATGCTCTCGGATGTCCGGTGGGCAAAGCTCTCACAGTGAAGGTTTCAGCCAGCGGATACGTCGATGATGCCAAAGGGATACCTACGACCGGAAGCAGCACACAGAAATCTAAAGCATACTTATATGCTGAAGTTGAAAAGAGCGTCACCGGTGGACAGGCTGCCTATTTTGCGATTGATATGACACCGGCTGCGTATGTTGGCGCCCCAGGCTTGAAACAGTAAGACTCTGTTTTCCTTTCACTACATTTCCGCCATCTGGCGGCAAAACCAACAAAAACAGACTTATATGAAGAATTTACTTAAAGTATCACTCCTCACGACGTTTTTCCTCGCAACGGCTTCGACTGTTGCGCTCGCCCAGGAGTATCAGACAGTCCCCGAAGGACAGCGTATGACCTGCTACCACGTCTATTCGAAGGGCGATGCGCACAAATTCAGTCCGAAGCGCGGAGACTGGTCGGTCGGTGTCACATTCAACCCGGCCACCCTCGGCTACAAACTCAAAATGCAGCCTAAGAACGGCGAGTATGCCGGTGCGTTCATCGCCGACAACGCCACTGCGAAAAAACAGATGTTCATACTCTCGCAGGACCCTCTTGCAGCAGTTCGCGTGCGCTACTATTTCAACGAAAGCTGGGCGCTCCGTATGACACTCGGTCTGAACGGAAGCCACGTCGACTACAAGGAATATGTCCAGGACGACCTTGCAAAGGCGATTGACCCCAACTCCGAGAACAAGGTGGTGGACGATGTCATCTCCAATCTCAACAGCGGCAGCCTTGCAATCGGTGCGCAGTATATGGCAGGCAAGGGTTCGCTGAAATTCATCACCGGATTCGGACTCGTCTATGCAATCGCCGGCGGCGGACTCAATTTCAACTACGGCAACAAAATCACCGATCTCAATAAGGTGCCGTCGTCGATGCCGATGACAATGCCGCCTGCTACGGGTGCGAAAGACCCGACACTCAACGACTTCCAGTCCATTCTCGGCATTGCCTACGGACGTCCTCTCAAGAGGTATAATGTGGGTTATGTCCAGGGACTTGGAATTACAGCCGACATGGGTGTGGAGTGGTTTATGACCGGAAGGCTTTCACTCACTGCCACAATGACTTTCACTCCGGTGATGGCCATCTGGCAGCCTAAGACCTATGCAATCTACGAAGGTTTCTCTTCCCGCACCGGAAAGGTGGAGCAGTACAACTCTCTCGTGAGCCCGGGCAGCCACGCCTGGCTCTATGGTACGGAGAACATCGGATGCAACTTGTCTCTTAACTATTACTTCTGATAAATATGAATCATATCAAATCAATTCTTGTCGCGTCAGCGTTCGCGCTCGTGGCAATGCCTGCGTCAGCCCAGTTGAACAGATTGATTAACAAGGCAAAGGACGCGGTGGAAAAAAATGAAAGAACCACAACTATGACACAAAACCAAACCGCAGCCGCTTCCCCTCAGGCAACGGGAAAAAGCTACTATGTCAGCCCTGCCGGCTCGAACCGCAATGATGCGCTGACTCCACAGACCGCAGTGAAGGACCTCCAGAAGGCGATTGACCTCGCAGAAGAAGGTTCGGTAATCAACATCGCGGAGGGCAACTACCTCGGCAAACTCGACCAGGGCTTTGTTGAAGTGAAGAAGTATCTCTCGCTCGTAGGAGGCTGGAACAGCGATTTCTCCGAGCGTAACCCTGTGAAGTACATCACATCCATCCGTCCGGGCGCACAGCAGGTCGGGACAAGCGGCAGCCACGCCAGCCTTGAGGTTTATGTACGCGGAAAACGCGGCTCTACAGTCCTCATCGACGGAATCGCATTCGACAAGGGGCAGTACAACAGCTATTGCAGCTATGCTCCGGACGACGCCCGCACAGGTTCTCCTGAGGGCTGCGAGACAGGACGTCTTCTGATTGAGGGCGAGAATCCTCCTGTTCCGAAGGTAGGCGGTGCCCCTATCGGCAAACCGCTCCTCAGGGGCGACGTGGAAGGCAATGTCATCATCCGCAACTGTACTTTCGTGAACGGCTACCATTTCGCAATTGAGATGGGTTGCGTTGCCGGACATTTCGATGTGTATAACAATGTTTTCGTTGCAAACAGAATGTCTGCCTGCGAAATCCGCGGTATGGCTCCTGACCAGAACCTCTGCTCTTTGGATTTCCACGACAACACTGTCCTTTTCACCTGGTGCCGTACAAAGGTTCAGGAGAGTATGGGAGTGGGCTTCCGCTTTATGACGGGCCTGAAGACCGTGAACGTGCGCAACAATGTCTTCGGATGCTCTAACCTCGGAGCTGTCGAGCGCACATTTGTGGACGGAAATGCTTCCAAGGAGGCTGCGCGTGAAACTAATGTGACAGACAACCTCTTCTTTATGAACAGGAACAATATGACAGCCGGCGCTGCCGACCTCGTTCTTCCGTCTGGCGGTGGAAAATGGCTTTTCCTCGCTGCGGCTCAGTTCGAGGATGCAGAGCAGCTCAAGGAGTATGAGGGCAACCGTGAAATGGACGCGAACGAGAAGTTCATCGGAGCCATTGACGCTGCCTATCTCAAGGGCTATATGGGCATAAACATCAAGTCGTCACAGAGTTACGACCCTAATTCCGCTGCGAACCAGGTGAACCGTCTCTTCGGTATGAACCAGCAGGGTACGGAAATCGTACGCGCTTCGATGTTCGCCAACCGCTATCCGTTCGAGAAGGCGTTTGACCTCTTCGGAGCTGTGGAAGGCTGCGGCGCACAGATGCCTCAATAGATATTAGTGGGGTATTTCGCACCTCCAGCGCGGTCCCTCCGGGACTTTTAGGTCAACGCCTCATTCAAATGCTGCCCGTGGCGGGAAATTCTCCGCTGCGGGCAAATTTTGTCCAGAGACTCCGAAATTTGGCGGAATTGGCCTCGTATTCTTCCCGTGTCATTCCCTGAAGCATTTCTGCGGCGCCCCAGTCTTCCGGTTTTCCCAAAAGGAAGGGAAGTTCGATGCTGTGGCAGGCGCCAAGTTCGGAGCCTTGAGGATGCCAACTGAAGCAGTAGGTCTGCGCCTCTATTCCGGCTGAGCGGAGTTTCGCGGCATAGCGCAGCGCCGGTTTTCGGAAAACCTTGTCTGTCAGGAATTTGACCAAAGGACGGTGCAGCGGGGTTTTCCATAGGAAGCCGGTCCATTTGCGGATGTATGGCGAAGCGTCGTCTGCGTTGTAGCCGACAAGGACTCTGAAACGGTCTTTCCCGTCCACAGCATCCCGGTTTGGTTGTCCACAATCGCAGTCGCAGCCCTCAGACTGCCCCCCGACAGGAGGAATCCTCATATAATCCCGGAGCACAGGCAGAAATATCAGTCCGAGACGCATCGACTTCACCGCATCCTGCGCCGCGATAATATGCTCAATCGTCACCTCATCCCCCTCGACAGCCTTGTCAAAGCACTTTTCCCTGCGTTCCAGAGCCGATTCTCCCGGCACGCCGCAAAGCCCTGCAATCGCGGAAAGTCGGTCGAGAAAGGCATCAGTGACCTTTGCCGCAGCCTTCGGAGTTATCGTGTTTCCGAGTGGAGGAGACTGGAGTATCGCCCTATGGAACAGCACCTCGCCTCCAAAACGTGGAACATTCGTAATCGGTTCCACATCATCTGCCGAAGCAATCAGCGATGCAATGGAGTGTGCCCCCGCCGACTGCCCGAAAACTGTGACATTGTCCGGGTCGCCACCAAAAGAAGCGATATGCCGACGAATCCAACGAAGAGCCGTTTTCTGGTCTTCAAGCCCAAGATTCCCCACTCCCCTCTCCGGATGCCAGATATATCCCTCTGCGCCAAGACGATAGGAAATCTTCACCACGACGACATCCCCCGCCAGAGCCAAAGAAGAAACATCATAACGATGGTCCTCACTCCCCCCTGTAAGATAGAACCCGCCGTGAATCCACAGCATCACAGGCAGCCGCCTATGCTCCTCCGCCCCCAGGCTCTCTTCTCCCGACGCCCCCGATTCTCCACCGAAACCACAAATCTCCTTAACTTCTCCACCGGAAACGACATCAGCCGCAACCTCCTCCGGCACAGTCACGGACAGGCAAAGTTCCCCCTCACGCATCTCCAAACCGGAATCCGGTCCGAGCTGCTCCAGCAGATGCGACAGATTCTGAGGACAAACGCAGCCATATTCCCGCGCATCGACAATCTCCCCCTCCCCGTATTCCACGATCTCCGGCATCCCAAAGCGCGAATAACGGGCATAAACAATCCCGTGGAACAGACCAGCACCGTTCCACAGCTTCTCCCCGATGAATCGTCTCCCTGTCATATACTCAATTTTCACAAGTTTTCTCCCATCCTCCCACACAATCATCTCACGAAAACCGCGACTCCCCGAGCCGCAGGCAACACAAAAATAGCTTTTCTTGCCGACAACGACAAGAAAAGCTTGGAAAAGCGTTATGGAGACCCACTACTCCGCCCTACAAATGTGTGAGAAGCAGATTATTTGTCTGATTTGGGTGTCCCGAGACCTCACAAAAACCGTGGTTGCCTCAGGGTTTTCAAGAAAGTTTATCTCCACCAATTTAAGCCCCGACGCCTTAGCGAACTTTCTGATTGCAAAGGTTTTCCCTGTCTGACAAGCACCAGTGAGAAGAAGAGTAATACATTTTTCCAAGGCAAAAATAGGAGATTACATACATTTTTCCAAGGTATTTTAGGTATATTTTATACACTTTTCCAAGAAAAGGCAAAAAAAATTTTGTACCAGATGCGAAAAGTAGACTTCCGGGCCGTAAAACAACACAAATAGCTTTTCTTGCCGACGACGACAAGAAAAGCTTGAAAATGCGCTATGGAGATACACTACTTAGTAAGCATTGTAATGATTACTTCGTCAAAGTTTCAAGCAATTCTTTCTTGAAACTTGTGACTGCAGAAGCCTTGAGTGCTATTTCTGTATTTGATTTATAGACCTTGGCGAGGATTTCGAGAGCCTTTGCCCTTGATGTCTTGGACTCTACCATTTTCAGCAGGTCATAGTCCTCAAGTCCATCGGCGAAACGTTCAAGACGAAGCGACGGGATGAAGCCATCTGCGCCGAAAGGATCTCCCGGATAAACTAAAATGCCGTCTCCTGAAGGGAGGTCACTACGGCTACGCAGAGGATAGAGGGACGAGAACGCGTTTACTGCCCAGTAGAGAAAGCCCTTGTTGCCGTCAAAATAGGAACGCCATACTGAAGCCCTGTTCTGGAAACCGCTGGAGTTGTAGGCGAGTCCCGGAGTCTCAGCCATACAGACATAAGTCCACCACTCCTGACCTTCAGCACATTTGTCTGCAAATGCCTTGCTGCGCTGTGCAGGCGAAGGGGCGAGAAGCCAGGTACTGGTGCTGAAATAGGATGTCGCACCCGAGAGGTGATCCCAGACGCTGAGAATGTCCTTGAGATTGTTGTTACCCTTATCGGTAGGCCCGCAGTAGAAAGTGGTGATGACTTTTCCGTCTGCGTCCGCCTTGTGGACATCATCCGAAAGTTGCCTGATTTTGTCGTAAGTTGAGATTTCCGACGGCTCGTCCCATACATAATAGACACGCTTTTTGTCCGGATCGAGTTTGCGGAGATTGTCGGCACTGCTGCGCATATCCTCGATGCTCATATCGATGTTTGGCATCAGAACGTGGGTCATACGAGGGTCTGCAAGGTATTCCGCTGTTCTCGCGTCGCTCCAGAAGTATGGCGAGCTGCTGCACTGGGTCTGCATCGTTCCTGCCCACCAAGTGCAGAAAAATGGAGTCAGCCTGCGTCCCAAAAGCATATCCGAAACAATGCGTCTCTTCGCAAGGAGAGGCTCCCCTTTTGCCGAAGGGTCAATCATCGATGTATTGATTCCCATAAGGGACGGAAGTGCCGATGCTACAGGCATTTCAACATCATAGACACGAGCATCCACGCCCACTTTGTATTCTCCCGCCGAACCGCTGAAAGTGATGATTTCCTGATAGTCGCCCGGAGCGATTGTGCGTGAACTGCGATAGGATACCCAAATTTTGACAATTTTGGTTTTTGTCTCAATTTGGCGTCCCTCGCAAGGAATCAAGACGTCGTCTTTGCCGTTGAATTCCCTAATCTCATAAACCTCACAGGAAAGACCGTCAACGGGATTCTCCCTCTTCACGGACAGTTTTCCTTTCTTCCCGGTTGTAATCACAATCTGGAAATGCTCCGCTTCGCCTTTTGCCATATAAAGGCTGGCTTTATTGCTGATGGAGTGGGATTGATAGCTTGTGATGTCTTCGCAAGATTGGAGGATATATGTGGATTCAGCCTCAGGGAGAACCGGAAGAGGTTCTTTCCCCGGCTCCGCCCCGGTTTTCTGGCAGGAAATCAACGACAGCAACGCCGCCGCAAAAAGATAGGTTCTATTTATCATATTTTGCTTGTTTGAAATCATATTCGTTTGTTTGCTACTTATTCCGAACACAACGGACGCTATAGCCACTGAAATCTCATATATTGATTTCGTTTTTTTCATATCTTTATCAGAATTCACATTTTACGAGTGCGACGCCGTGCGGACGCAGTGTAAGATTGATTTTTCCGTCTTCCGGCCTGTAGTTGTCGCCGGTCCATAGTTCGCAGGCTTCGCGTGCGTTCTCCGGAATATTGAGCTCATAGTCGCAGAGTATTTCGTCCGCAAGGTTGAATACGGCATACCAACGGGTCCTGTCACTCGAAGAATCAGACTGCCAGAGGACGAGAGTATCGCTGTGGATGAGTTCCGTCGAGACTCTGACCGTGCGGTCGAGTTCCAGAACATCCCTATTTGTCAGCAATGAGAGTGTAAAAGGGTCAATTTCCGGAAGATTGCATCCCACCATAAGAGGAGATGCGAAAATTGCCCAGAGAGAGAGCATTGTGCGCTGTTCATCCTCGGTGAAGTTGCTCATACGAGGTTCGCCGCGCATTGCACGCCGGGCCATCGGTCCCACCGGAAGCATATCCAAATCTGCCCAATGCCCCTGCCTTGAAAGTCCGTTCCAGCGTGAAGCAAGATTGAACTGCTCTTTAAGAGAGTCCCAATTGTCCCAGAAATCCTCGCTGATGCGCCACATTGTGGAATTTGATGCTATGTGTGAAGCCATTTCAACTGGAGCAGGTCCAGGAGAGAGGCTCAAGACAATCTTTCTTCCACAATTGAGGGCGGCTGCGTGGATTGCCTCAATATCTGCAGCGGCATATTCGGGAGAGAGAAGGTCGTCAGCCTTGACGAAATCGACTCCCCAAGATGCGTAGAGTTCGAAAAGTGACTCATAATACTCCTTGGCTCCGGGCTTGCTCATATCGATGTGCATAAATCCGCAGTACCAGTCGCAACTTGAGTCTGTGAGCGCTATTTCCCGTGCCGTATGATTTGTTCCCTTAATCGGAGTGTCGGCTTCGTAGGCCTGGACAGGAATGCCTCGCATTATGTGGATACCAAACTTGAGCCCGAGCGAATGGACATAGTCTGCTACTGCTTTGAAACTGCCTTCAGCACCTGCGGAAGGGTATTTTTCGGCATCGACTATGAGTCTTCCCCATTGGTCAATCAGCTGGTCTGGATGCGGATTGAGATAGTCGTCCAACGCGACCATTCCAGGGGCGTACCACCCGGCGTCCACAACGACATATTCCCATCCATATTGTTTAAGATTCTCCGCCATAAAATCGGCATTGGCTTTCACCTCTGCCTCGGTGACTGAAGTTCCAAAACAAATCCAGCTGTTCCACCCCATTGGCGGACATTTTTCTTCCGAGATGGAAGAACAGCCTGTGAGCGACAGGGAAAGCGTCACCCACAGAGCTGAAATCAATATTGCCCGTAGTTTAGTCATTGAGGACGCATCTTACGTTGTAGCCGCGGTCTTTCTGATATACATAGTATGCTATACCATTGTCGGCAGGACTGAAACTGTAAACGCAAGCCTGGCTCGGAAAATCTGCAGGAGAAGGACTCCAAGGAATGACATCTCCCGCTTTCGGCTCAGTGGATGTCCAGAACGAAGCCCATTTCTCACCCTCGATAATATCGTGTCCGGCAGTGATTGTCCAGATATAACCTGTTGAAACAACGTTAAATCCGCAAGCATTGTTGCATTCGACTGTCATTGCCGCATCCCAATACTCTTTTGAACGCATTGAAGCGGCAGGATTAGTATTGTCAGGCTGGTTGTTGATGAGGAAAATCCACTCTTCGCGGGTCGGGATATGCCAACCGTCCGGAGCAATACCCTGAACAGTCTCGCCGGCAGATGCTTTCGCTGTCTCTCTTACAGTGGCGTTCCAGCTGTAGTATGCTCCGCGAAGACGGCACCACTCCTTGTGATAGTCATCAGCATCCTCAGCAGGCTCGCTGAAACGGATATCATCCGCAGGAATTTCAGTTCCGTCAGTGTATTTCTTCGCTCTGAGGTTGTCTGCAAGCCAAACATAAGCCTGTCCTGTCACAGCGTCAACAATTCTGGTCACGCGATAAACCTCACCGTCACGAGGGTCTTTGAAAGGAGCCATAAAACGAAGGAGCTTCATTGAACGTGTTTCAGACATTGTGGCCCCGTTTTCGCCTGTTGCACGGATTGTCCAAAAGACCTCAGCTGCGTGATATGCCTTCACACCAAGTCCTCCAAGAACGGCGTCCAGATCTGCGTGTGTGAGAGCATCCTTGCCGCTTGCATCCAAAGACTTGGTCACAGGGGAAGTCAAATCCTCAGAAAGGCTGAGAAGAAGCTCGTAGCTCAAAGACTCGCCGGTCTCCCACTCAAATTTCAGTTTCTTGTCCTGCTGCTCATAGTTGAGTTCGATTTCTTCCAGGTCATCAGGAAGAAGGACTGCAAATTCTGCCGGTTTTGCCTGTTCTTCAGGTTTGTTTTCCTTACTGCAGGAAGCGGCGATTGCCAAAATCGCAGCAAAAATTGGTAACAAATACTTTTTCATAATTGCAATAATTTGAATGTTAAAAATTTATGTGTTGTTTAATGAATTATTCCCAACCGGGGTTTTGTGCTATTGTAGGAGATTCGTAGCGGACGCTTTGTGGAATGCAATAGAGGATGTGCTTGTCTTCTGCGAAGGTCTTTCCCCTTGCTATGGCGTTGCTGATTAGGGAGCCGTTCCTGATGAGGTCCGGACGGCGTTTTCCCTCCCAATAAAACTCCCAAAGACGTTCGTTGAGTATATGTTGGCGCATCGCGTCCTTGTCTGCGATATCATTGACAGTCTTTTCGTTAGTGCTGCCCTCGTAATTGTCGAAAGCACGCGAGCGTACCTGGTGAATAAGAGATTTAACCTCGTCAGTCGGACCGTTGAGTTCGTTGAGAGCCTCCGCACGGGAAAGAATCACATCTGCAAAGCGCTCAAGGACATAGTCGGAAGAGTCCCAGTTTCCGTTAGTCGTGTTGTTTTCGGGATATTTCATCGGAAACGGAGCCGATTTTCCGGAAATCTTGTCAGTCCGCCTGTTCACCATACGCTTTCCGTTCCAATACTCCGCCACAAGTCCTTGACGGCGTTTGTCTCCCGGAGCAAAACTGTCGTAAGTCTCCCAAGTTCCGAGAAATCCGCCCCAACAGGTGAGAGGAACGTCCTTGCGGGAAACATAGTCGGCAGGAAGCGTGTGAGCGAGGAAATTGTTTCCAAGTCCGCCTGTCGGCATACAAGGGATGGCGAAAATCACCTCTTTATTGCCCTTGTTGTCAGGTTCCCATATTCCCATATAATCCTTCATCAATCCGTAAGGAGTTCCCGGAGCCATCATCTTTGCGCTAAGTTCTGCGGCTTTCTTCCACCATTTTGCGGCAGCGGCCTCGCCACCTTCGCGGTAGTTCGTCTCCTGTCCGGCCTCGTGCATATAGAGTTTAAGAAGATACATCTGTGCAATCCCGACAGTAACTCTTCCCCACTCTGTCGGAAGAAGTTTGTTTTGAGGTTTCAGATTCTCCTGCACTTCAGTAAGTTCCGTTTCAAGAAACTCGACATACCAGTCCACTGTCGGTCTGACAGGTTCCCAAGCCATAGCCTTGTCCGGGTCTGTAGCAAGCTTCCCGTCAACGATAATCGGAACAGGTCCGTAGAGATCATAGAGATCATAGGCGAACATTGCTCTGATTGTGCGGAGCTCGGCGGCATACTGCCTTTTTACCGGAGCGGAAACCGTAAGATGTTTCATCCGCTCCAGAAGAGCGGTTATTCTCGTGATTGCCGGAACAAAAGTCTTGTAGAAATTGGATTCCCAGCCGTCCGTATCGTCATACGGCATCCACATATAGTTAAGCTGCTGATCCCAAACCCAGTTGCAGTCAGCCTCATCCGTGCATCCTACCTGGAGGGTGAGAAGAGACCCCCAACTGCAATTGTAGGCAGCCCATCCTCCCTGACGGAACTCGTGATAGACACCCGTCACCGCCGCCGCAAGGTCACTTTCAGTATTGAGTGAATTGTCAGGAGCCAACTGACTGAAATTCACCGGTTCCAGAGAGCAGCCCGCAAGTGCCGCGCCCAGAATTGCAAGAGCATATATTTTCTTCATCCTTTTCATAATCATAGAATTTAGAAAGTCAGATTAAGTCCGAACATATAGGAACGTTGGTTAGGATACCCCGCTTTGAAGTCGGTCTCCGGATCGTTTCCGGTGTATCTGGTAATCACAAACGGATTTCCGAATTCCGCATAGAAACGAATCTTTCCCATTTTTATGCGGTTTACTAACCTCTGAGGAATCGAATACCCGAGAGTTATGTTCTTACAGCGGATAAACCATCCCTGTTCCATAAGGTAGGAGCTCGGCTGTGGATAGGTCGTCACGATTCCTGAAGGATTGTTTGAATCGGTGTTTGTGCTCGACCAGCTGTCATTCACCTCGGCGAGGAAATTCTGTCCCTGAAGCACGCGGCGGAGTTCGAAGAAGGAATATTTGTCCCTTGTGGCGTTATATACCAAACGGTCGAACATCCCATAGAAGAAGATGTTAAGATCGAAACCCATATAGCTGAAGCTGTTGCCGAATCCCATCGAAAAACCTGGGTCAGTGGTGCCGAGAAGGACCATATCCGCCTCGTTCAGCACACCGTCTGGCTGTCCCGTGTATTTGTAACGCCCGTTTTCGTCGAGTACGGGGTTTCCGAAATCATCGGTCTCCCATCCGTTGACATCCCTGACTTTAAACTGTCCCGGAAGAAGGTTCGGCATATATGATGGTGCCGCTTCCCCGAGTTTGAGTATCCCGTCGGAAATATATCCGTAATATGCCCTAATCGGGTCATCATCTTTCTGCCAAGGCTTGAGGGAACCGGTGTCGCGGTTGAGCCAGCGGTCGACATATCTTGTGAAACTGAGCTCTGTATTCCACTTGAACTTGCCGGTGAAATTGAGGCTCTTGAGGCTGATTTCCAAACCTTTGCTCTGAGTTTGTCCGACGTTTGCGGCAACCGTTGACACTTCCATAAAGGATTTGAGAGTCTTGTAGCCGAGAAGTCCGTCGATTCTTTTGTAGAACATATCGATGCCTCCGGAGAGCCTTTGATCGAAGAATCCGAAATCAATTCCGAGGTTATATTCGGTCGTCGTCTCCCATTTGAGGTCATCGTTACCCATCTGATATTTGAATGTCCCGGTCTTTATGCTTTCGCCGAAGACATATTCGCGGTAGTTGGAAGAATAGTACTCAAAGGCACTGCTTCCGATGTTGGCGTTACCGGTCTGTCCCGCGCCGAATCTGAGTTTGAGGTCGGACATCCACGGAACGTTTTTCATAAACGGCTCTTGAATGATTCTCCATGCGAATGCTCCTGATGGGAAGAATCCGTAGCGATTGTTCTTTCCGAAACGGTCGGAACCGTCGGTACGGAGGGTGAGGGTGAAAAGATAGCGTCCGAGAAGGTTGTAGTTCACCCTTCCGAAGAAGGATTGGAATCTCTCATAACTCTTGGAAGATGCAACAGAAGGACGCTTTGCCTCACCTGCCGCAAGATTGTTGTAGAGGTAGCTGTCGGTGAAAAATTGTGAATTGGAAGCCGAGAGACCCTCATAGGTAAAATCCTGTGCAGACCATCCTGCAAGAATATTAAGGTCGTGAATGTCAGCAAATTCCTTATGATAGTTAAGAGTTGTCTCAATGAGCCTGGACATCGAAGACGCCATCGAGCGGCTCGCTTTTCCTCCTTCCTGCTTTCCATACATCGTGGTCTTCGGGAGATAGGAGTAGCGGTTTCCTTCCTGATCGTCGATGCCGAGATTGACCTTTGCCACAAGTCCCGGAATAATCTCCGCCTGAAGGAAAGAGTTCACCAGAAAACGCCTTGTCTTGGTGTAGTCTTCAATTTCGAGCATAGAGACAGGGTTCGGCACGGTCGTCATCAGCGGACTTATGTTATACTCCCCTTTTTCGTTCTTCACAGCAACCGTAGGGTCATAGGCAAGAGCGGAATTGATGAGACCGGAGTTTTCGAAATCCTCAGTTCCCAAAGGGATGTTTGTGCTCTTGATGTAACTCATAGTTCCGTTCACTCCGAATTTCAACCATTTCCTGATGTCCAGCTCCATATTGACACGTCCGGTGTAGCGGTCGAAATCGGAATTCTTCACCACTCCGTCCTGATTGTAGGCGTTGAACGAAGCCATATAGCTGAGTTTGGATGTTCCTCCAGAAACGGAAACATTGTGCTGGGAGATGCTTCCAAGGCGCGTTATCAGCCCATACCAATCTGTCCCCTCGCCGGCTCCGGCAATTTCTTCGTCGCTGTAAACGGCTTTCCAAGGGGTTGTGACAGAACTTACATCTTTGCTGCCATAGGGATAGCAAGCGTTGTTGAAAAGATAGTTTTCGTAAGAAAAACTGTTGGCTTTCTTCATAAACTGCTCGGCAGTGAGCATTTTGATGCGGTTGGCAATCTGCTGCACGCCGTAACTTCCGTCATACGAGACTATTGCATTCCCCTCGCGACCTTTCTTCGTGGTGATGAGCACGACTCCATTGGCCGCACGCGCACCATAAATCGCAGACGACGACGCATCCTTGAGAATCTCGATGGATTCGATGTCATTCGGGTTTATGGAATTGAGGATATTGTGCGAACCGAAATCGGAATATCTGTTGTCGGCACCGGGCTCAACGCTACCACCGCCGACAGGGAAACCGTCAATAATATAAAGAGGTGTGTTGCCGGCGCCTGTGGAACCTGCTCCACGGATAAGAATCTCCACTCCACCTCCAGGTTGCGCACTGGTCTGGGTTGCAGTCACACCGGCAGCCTTTCCTGCAAGCAGGGTCGCTATTGAACTGCTGGAAGAAATAGGGAGTTCCGCTGTCTTGACTGAACTCACGGCACCAGTAAGGTCGCTTTTTTTGACGGTGCCGTAACCCACAACCACGCTGCTCTCCAACGAATTGGCGGAACGTCTGAGAACAACTGTAAGGTTTTCATTGTCTTTGGAAACAGGAATACTGCTGTCGTTCATTCCGAGGCAAGAAAAGACAAGGATGGACCCCAGTGGAGCCTCGATTTGGAATTTTCCGTCAATGTCGGAAATCACACCGTTTGTGGTCCCGTCCACGATAACCCCGGCGCCGGCTACAGGTTCACCGTCCTCATCCTTAATCTGCCCCACAACGGTGGCAGACTTCTTTGTTTCCTTTTTAGTGGATTTCTTCGTTGAAAGCACAATCGTCTTTCCGTCCTGAATCTGCCAGGAGATGTCTGTGTCTGCAAAAATACGGTCAAGCAGTTTGGAGAGTTCAGTTTCTTTCACTTCGATTGTGATTCTCTTTGAGAGGTCCTTCAAGTCTTCGCTGTAGAAGAATTTGTAGTTACTGTCTTTTTCCACCGTGCGCAGAATCTGCCTGATTGTACGGTTCTGTTCGTGCAGTGTCAGCGATTGTGACTTGGCTTCGAAACTGCCCAGACTCAGTACAGTCAAGACAAGAAGCACCCGGAATGACCTTTTCAGCCCATTCAGCAATTGCGTTTGCATAATGTATGTGATTAATTGATAATTAGTAAATTAGCTTACTTTATCCTTACTATGTCGCCATCGACCCGACAATCGAGTGACGCGGCTATTGAGATGTACCTGAGAACGGTTCCCAAGTTGGAATAACCATCCGGAATGCTGCCGGAAAACTTCATTTTTGCAATACCCGGATTGGCGAAGATGAGCTTCACGCCATAAATACGCTGAAGGTCCTCTGCGATTTCCCCCAAAGACTGGTTGTCGTAGTAGAGAATCCCCTCCTTCCAAGAAGAAGCCATCCCGCTGTCCTCAACATCCACGATCTGAGTGGTTCCGTTGACTCTGCTGAACACGAGTTTCTGGTCGGGATATTGCCGGTAGGTTCCGCCAGGAGTCGTGGCCTCGATTGCCCCACGCACCAAAGTTGCGGAAACCGTCGACGCATCTTTATAGGCCTTGACATTGAATTCCGTACCCAAAACCTTGATTTTCAGATCACCGGCATTCACCGTAAACGGCACGGCCTCATTTTTTACAACATCGAAATACGCCTCCCCACTCAGTTCAACATTTCTGTTACCCCCATTGAAGTCCCGGGAATATGAGATTTTAGAGCCCGAACTCAGCCATACTTTTGTTCCGTCCGGCAGGATTGCGCTCGCCCGCTGTCCGGTGTCCGCCTCGATAACCGCAAACTGACTGTCACAGAGCAACTCACGTTCTGCAGAACGTTTTTCCATTATGCCATAGACAGAAATTGCGCTCACCACGGGAAGAAGAAGGATGGCTGCATATCGGAGTACTCTGACAATACGGAAAACAGGCCTCGACTTTTCTTTGCGTATACCGCTGCGAAGCTTGATTTCCGAAAGCATCTCATTGCTCACACGAGGGTCAGTGATGTCGGCGTCGGCATCACAAAACTCCTCGAAAAGCCTTTCCGAGTATTCGTCAATGAGTTTTTTTTCGTTTTCCTTATCCATAAAAATAGAACGTCTATACGATATATACAATCGACGAAAGAAAAACCACTACTCAAAATAAAAAAAACTACGATTTATTTCGATATTTTTTCGGAACGCAGTAGAATATCATCCGGTGAGTGACTCACGAATAATTATTGGCGCCCAAATGTTCACGGACATAGCCGTCCGCCTTGCTCAGATGGGTTTCGACTGTGCTCGTGGAAATATTCAGAAGTTCGGCTATTTCCTTGTGTGACAGCCCGTGAAGCCGGCTCAGACTATAGACCCGGCGTCTTACCGGCGGCATTGACGCGACTACCCTGAGCAGAGCTTCCTCCAAAAGATGTCCGTCCACGACCCTTTCTGTCGTACATTCCGAAACCGGCGAATCTGAAAGGACATACTCCTTATGTATATACTCCACCACCAGATGAGAATAGCGGTTGGAGAGGATATTCTTCGCTATAGTGAAAATGTAGTTGCGGATGTCGCGGTTTTCGTCCACCGTCTTTCTCGCCTCCCAAAGCCTGACGAATGTGTCCTGGACTATGTCTTTTGCAACGGCGGCGTTTCCGGAAGTGAGTTTCATCACAAAATTGAACAACTTCATATGATATTCCATATAAAGCCGTTCAAAAGCATCCGAAGAGCCTTTCTTGAATTTCAATATGCAATCTTTTTCAATCATCCCTTCAAGAATAGCGGACAAATGTAGCGATTTTTTAGAAAAGTATTAACTTTGACGTTTGTTTATGAAAAAATGAAACTTATGAGCATCCAGACTGAAAAAATCAAGGAACTGGTCGAGAAGAGGGCGGTCGCGCGTTTGGGCGGCGGACAGGCGAGGATAGATGCGCAGCATTCTAAGGGGAAACTCACTGCACGTGAGAGGATTGCGTTGCTTTTGGACGAGGGAAGCTTCGAGGAATATGATATGTTCGTGCACCATCGCTGCCACAATTTCGGGATGGACAAGACGCACTACGACGGCGACGGAGTGGTGACCGGACAGGGAACAATCGACGGAAGAGTCGTTTATGTCTTCGCACAGGACTTCACCGTCACCGGCGGCTCGCTTTCCGAGACAATGGCGCAGAAAATATGCAAAGTTATGGATGCGGCCGTGCGGAACGGCGCCCCCTGCATCGGAATCAACGACTCCGGTGGAGCGCGAATCCAGGAAGGAGTGAGTTCGCTGGCGGGTTTCGGTGAGATTTTCGAGAGAAATATCCTTTCTTCCGGTGTGATTCCTCAGATTTCGGGCATATTCGGTCCTTGCGCAGGCGGAGCGGTCTATTCCCCTGCCCTGACGGACTTCAATATAATGGTGAAAAACACATCCTATATGTTCCTCACAGGGCCTGCGGTCGTAAAGAGCGTCACCGGTGAAGAAGTCACCCAAGAGCAACTCGGAGGAGCGGAGGTACATTCCAAAAAGAGCGGAGTCGCACATTTTGCCGCAGAAAGCGAGCAGGAGGGGCTTCAGCTCATACGCGAACTCATAAGTTACATCCCGTCTAACAACCGTGAAAAAGCGCCCGAAAGGCCGACAAACGACCCATACAACCGTGTGGACTATGCACTCAACGACATAATTCCGGACAATCCGAACAAGGCTTATGATATGTATTCGGTCATCCGCAGCATTGTTGACGACGCCCGTTTTCTCGAAATCCACAGCGAATGGGCGAAAAACATAATCATAGGATTCGCAAATATGGGAGGTAAATCGGTGGGAATCGTCGCAAACCAGCCTAAGTTTCTCGCGGGCGTTCTGGACATCAACGCTTCCCGCAAGGCTGCCCGTTTTGTCAGATTCTGCGACGCCTTCAACATCCCTCTTATCAGCCTTGTGGACGTGCCGGGATTTCTCTGCGGCACCCAGCAGGAGTATGGCGGCATCATCTCCAACGGAGCGAAACTCCTCTATGCCTACGGAGAGGCGACGGTTCCGAAAATCACCGTCACACTTCGCAAAAGCTACGGCGGAGCGCATATCGTGATGAGTTGCAAGCAGTTGAGAGGAGACGTAAACTACGCCTGGCCAAGCGCAAACATCGCTGTAATGGGAGCTGACGGAGCGGTGGAAATCCTCTATTCGAAGGAACTCAAGGCGGAGGGTGACCCGACAAAACGGACGGAAATCAAAGAAGAGAAGAAAAAGGAATATGACGAGCTCTTCTGCAATCCATACTATTCGGCAGCATTCGGCTACATCGACGATGTCATTGAGCCTGCGAACACCCGTTTCCGCATCATCCGCGCACTTGTGCAGTTGGAAAACAAGAAAGTGGAACAGCCTCATCGCAAGCACGACAACCTTCCGATGTAGTTTCCGGAAGATTCCGACACCGGGGCCCTACAACCCTGGAAATTGACAAAAGTAAAGACACCTACATAATATTGCGCAATGAAATTCGGACTTATACTTTCGCTCACCGCTGTCCTTGTCGTTTTCGCGGCATTGACAGTGCTGTATTTCTGCTATTTGTGGATAGGCAAGGCGCAGAATTTCGAATGGGGAGGGCTGCGCAAGGGTCTCAAAGGCAGTAGAAAGTCCGGGGAAATGAGCCCGGAAGTGGCTGCAGCAGTGGCCATGGCTCTCGAAAAGGAACTCGGAAGGGAGGATGAGATTGCGGCGGCGATTGCAATGGCGCTTGAGGCAGAGGGGGTTGGAGAGGTGCACGATGTGGAAAGTTATGTGATAACCATCAGACGGTAGAACGATTCATCAACATAAGCGATTTATCAATATAAGAACAACTTTTCGACAAGATATATTACAATCATAATTCGGGATTATGGGAAAATATAATTTCAGAATAAACGGACACGACTACCAGGTCGATGTCAACTCGGTGGAAGGCGGAATTGCCGATGTCACCGTGAACGGAACTGACTACAAAGTCGAACTCGCTGACGCAGTGCCCGCTCCTGCTCAACAGGCGGTAAGACCGGCCCCTCAGACAGTTTCCACAGGCGCTCCGGCGGTAACTCCTCAGGCGACCGCCCCTGCTCCTCAGGCAGCTCAGACGGCAACAGCTTCTGCACCTCAGGGCAAGGGAGAAGTTGTCACAGCTCCCCTTCCGGGCGTAATTCTCGACATCAAAGTGAAGGTCGGGGATGCTGTCAAGGCGGGACAGACAGTCGCTGTTCTGGAGGCGATGAAGATGGAAAACGAAATTGAATCCACAGCAAGCGGCACAGTCACGGCAGTCAATGCCGGAAAAGGAGATTCTGTTCTTGAGGGCGCAGCCATAATAACTATAGGATAATGCACGAGATTTTCGACAGTCTCCAGCAGTTCTGGAGCTTCACCGGATTCTACAACTGCACCTGGCAGCACCTTGTGATGGTGGCGATTGGCCTCATCTTCATCTTTCTGGGTATAGTCAAAAAATGGGAGCCGCTGCTCCTGGTTCCGATTGGTTTCGGAATCATTGTCGGCAACATTCCGCTTCCATCCGGGATGCAGGTGGGCATATATGAGGAGGGTTCGGTGCTGAACATTCTCTATCAGGGAGTTGTGAAGGGCTGGTATCCCCCTTTGATTTTTCTTGGAATAGGCGCGATGACCGATTTTTCCTCTCTGATTTCCCAACCGCGTCTGATACTCATCGGAGCGGCGGCACAGATGGGCATTTTCGGAGCATTTCTTCTTGCGCTCTGGCTCGGATTCACCCCGCAGGAGGCCGGAGCAATCGGAATCATCGGCGGTGCGGACGGTCCTACGGCCATTTTCCTCAGTTCCAAACTCGCCCCACATCTTCTGGGAGCAATCGCAGTTTCGGCATATTCCTATATGGCGCTTGTGCCGGTGATTCAGGAGCCGATTATGCTTTTATTAACCACAAAGAAGGAAAGACTCATCAAAATGGCGCCTCCAAGAGTGGTCAGCCAGAGAGAGAAAATAATGTTCCCGATTGTCGGATTCATACTCACGGCATTCATCGTTCCGTCGGGTCTTCCGCTTTTGGGTATGCTCTTTTTCGGTAATCTCCTGAAAGAGAGCGGAGTGACCAGAAGGCTTGCAGAGACAGCCAGAGGGCCGATGATTGACGTTGTCACCACACTCATCGGACTCACGGTGGGAGCATCCACACAGGCCGACCAATTCCTTTCTCCACAGTCGATTAAAATCTTCATTCTGGGGCTTATATCCTTTGTAATTGCGACCTTCTGCGGCGTGCTTTTTGTGAAAATAATGAACCTGTTTTGCAAGGAAGGCAGAAAAATCAATCCGCTCATAGGTAATGCGGGAGTTTCCGCAGTTCCGGATTCCGCGAGGGTGTCCGAAGTGGTGGGTCGAAAGTTCGACAAAGACAACCACCTTCTTATGCACGCGATGGCGCCGAATGTGGCGGGAGTGATTGGTTCAGCGGTGGCTGCGGGTATTCTGCTGGGATTTTTGGGATAGTGTCGACGCAGTTGCGAAAATTGAATAAAATATAATAACAATAAAAATACTAAAAAATGCAGAACAAATTGCAGGAACTGACAGACAAACTCTACAACGAGGGGCTGTCAAAAGGTAAGGCTGAGGGAGAGGCAATTCTCGCAAAAGCAAACTCTGAGGCGGAGGAAATCATCGCCCAGGCTAAGAAAAAGGCTGACGCCATTGTTGCAAAAGCGCAGAAAGATGCTGAAGACCTCAAGACCAAGACTGCCGGAGACATCGCTCTCGCATCGAGACAGATAGTGAGCGAGACACGTCAGGCAATCGAGAAACTCATTGTGACAGAGGCTACTGACGCTAAAGTGAAGGCAGCCCTTTCAGACGAGGAGTTCATCAAGACAATCATCACCACAGCCGTAAAGGCATTCGCTGAAGGCAAGGACTGCAGCATCGAACTCTGCCTGCCGGAAAGCGCAAAAGGCAATCTCGACACATTCGTGAAAAAGGAAGTTGCCAAGACTCTCGGCAAAGAGGTGGAAGTGAAGTTCAGCAAGAAAATCGGAGGCGGATTCACCATCGGGCCTAAGGACGGCGGCTATTTCGTCAATTTCAGCGACGAGGCATTCAAGGAACTCATCAGCGAGTATCTGCGTCCTGCAACAAAGAAAATCCTATTTGGTTAAGCAAATATTTTAAATTTATTTTTGAGGATAGATTTGTTTTTGAAGAGGGAGCATACTGGGCGTATGTGACCGATGAGAAAAGCAAATATAGACCAAAAAGAAATTAAAATAATATGAAGAACTACGAATATATAATTGCCGGCCTCCCGGTGGTTGACAGCGGCTTCCGGTTCACTGACACGACTCCCGACGAGTTCATCGCCCAGATTCGTGAACAGTTGGACTCCGCTGACAATGCTCTGGTGGACTTTCTGATGAAAGGCTATGCCGAGGATTGCCTCACTCCGGAGTTCTATGCCGAAGCACTCGCACACAGAAACCGTTTTCTGCGCGAATATTTCCGCTTCGACCTCTGCCTGAGGAACCTGAAGGTGAAATACCTCAACAAAGAGCTCGGAAGACCTGCCGATAAAGACCTTATGGTGCTCCTCGGCAAGGACGGCGAGGCTCTCGAACTGCCTTTCGAAGAGGAAGAGGCTGTGGAAAGCATCCTTCGGGGAGACGACCTTCTTGTGCGTGAAAGGGCTTTGGACGACCTTGTTTGGGAGAATGTCTCCAAAATGACGGTCTTCGACTATTTCGACATCGAGGCGGTGCTTGCGTTCATCGTGAAGATGCAGGTCGTGGCCCGCTGGTACAGGCTCGACGAGCAGAGCGGACGCGAAATGTTCCGCAAACTCGTCGGAGAAGTGCGCGGCACATTCAAGGGCGTAAACTACACGGGTGCTTAGGCCCTTCGGGGCGGCCGCTCCGGAAGCTGATTTTCGGGAGTGGCAGATAAATTTGAAAAAATAAATTAAAGTATAAATCAATATGAACAAGACTACAGGAAAGGTGACGGGCATCGTCTCAAACCTTGTCACTGTCGCGGTGGACGGACCGGTGTCGCAGAACGAAATCTGCTACATCGACCTTGATGGAACGCATCTTATGGCGGAGGTCATCAAGGTTAACGGTTCCAATGCGGCTGTGCAGGTTTTCGAGAGCACCCGTGGCCTGAAAAACGGGAACAAGGTAGTTTTCGAGAACAAGATGCTTGAGGTCACATTGGGTCCGGGCTTGCTTTCGAGCTGCTACGACGGACTCCAGAACAACCTCACCACGATGACGGGAGTCTTCCTCAAGAGGGGCGAATACACAGAGCCTCTCGACCACGAAAAACTTTGGGACTTCACTCCGATTGCAAAGGAAGGCGACAAAGTCGTTGCCGCAGACTGGCTTGGAGAAGTGAAGGAGGGATGGTTGCCTCACAAGATTATGGTGCCTTTCTCTTTCAAGGGTGAATACACGGTGAAATCCGTTGCCGCAGCAGGTCAGTACAAGATTGACGACACGATGGCGGTACTCGTGAACGAAAACGGCGAGGAAGTGAAGGTCACGATGATCCAGAAATGGCCGGTGAAAGTGGCAGTGAAGGGTTATAAGGAAAAACCGAGACCTTCAAGAATTATGGAGACGGGAGTCCGCGTAATCGACACTCTCGACCCTATCGCAGAGGGAGGTACGGGCTTCATCCCGGGACCGTTCGGCTGCGGAAAGACAGTGCTCCAGCACGCGATTGCAAAGCAGGGTGACGCACAGGTCATCGTGATGGCAGCCTGCGGAGAGCGTGCGAACGAGGTGGTGGAAATCTTCACCGAGTTCCCTGAACTGATTGACCCGCACACAGGACGTCACCTTATGGAGCGTACAACCATCATCTGCAACACCTCCAACATGCCTGTAGCCGCACGTGAGGCATCCGTTTACACGGCAATGACCATTTGCGAATACTACCGTGCGATGGGTATGAAGGTTCTCCTGCTCGCGGACTCCACTTCAAGATGGGCGCAGGCCCTCAGGGAGATGAGTAACCGACTGGAGGAGCTTCCGGGAGCGGACGCATTCCCTGTTGACCTTTCAGCTATCATCTCAAACTTCTATGCGCGTGCCGGAATGGTCGTTCTGAACAACGGACAGACAGGTTCTGTGACCTTCATCGGAACAGTGTCCCCTGCGGGAGGTAACCTCAAGGAGCCGGTGACCGAGTCCACCAAGAAGGCTGCACGTTGTTTCTACGCTCTTGAGCAGAAGCGTGCCGACCAGAAGAGATACCCTGCGGTGAACCCGATTGACTCATATTCAAAATATCTCGAATATCCTGAGATTCAGGAATATCTCGAAAAGACAATCGCCCCGGGATGGACGGAAAAAGTCAACACACTCAAAAACCTCATCCGCAAGGGCCGTGAAGCGCAGGAGCAAATCAACATCCTCGGTGACGACGGCGTTCCGATGAACTACCACGAGTTGTTCTGGAAGTCCGAACTCATTGACTTTGTGGTGCTTCAGCAGGATGCATTCGACGCAATCGACGCACTTTGCCCTCTTGAGAGGCAGAAATATATGGTCGAACTCGTGCTCGGCATCTGTGAGCGCCATTTCGAATTTGAGGACTTCGAGAAATGCCGTGACTTCTTCAAGGAAATCATCAACATTCTCCGTCAGATGAACTACTCCGAGTTCCATAGCGAGCAGTTCAAGGAATTTGAAAACAAACTTAATACACTCCTGAGCAATGGCAAATAAGGCATATAAGAAAATCTACACAAAGCTGGAAAGCATCACCAAGGCCACAGTTTCGCTCAGGGCTGACGGTGTTTCCAATGATGAGCTTGCCATTGTCGCAGGCAGGCTTGCACAGGTCGTAAAGACCAAAGGTGAGATCGTGACGCTTCAGGTTTTCTCCGGCACGGAAGGCATTCCGACGGATGCTGAAGTGACTTTCCTCGGCGAGGCTCCAAACCTTCACGTGAGCGATGAACTCGCAGGACGATTCTTCGACGCATACGGACACCCGATTGACGGCGGCCCGGAGGTTGAAGGCGAAGTTCGCGAAATCGGCGGTCCTTCAGTGAACCCATATAAGAGAAGACAGCCTTCGGAGATTATCCCGACGGGTATCGCCGGCATCGACCTCAACAACACCCTCGTTTCCGGACAGAAGATTCCGTTCTTTGCGGACTCCGACCAGCCATACAACAATGTGATGGCACAGGTTGCCCTCCGTGCGGACGTGGACAAGATTATCCTCGGAGGTATGGGTCTTTCAAACGACGACTACCTCTACTTCAAACACGAATTTGAGGCAGCGGGTGCACTCGACAAAATCATCTCTTTCGTGAACACCACCGAGCAGCCGCCTGTTGAGCGACTCCTCATTCCGGATATGGCGCTTACAGCCGCCGAGTATTTTGCGGTGGAGAAGAACGAGAAAGTGCTTGTGCTTCTGACAGATATGACACTTTATGCGGATGCGCTCTCCATCGTGTCGAACCGTATGGACCAGATTCCATCGAAGGACTCGATGCCTGGTTCGCTCTACTCCGACCTCGCAAAGATTTACGAGAAGGCGGTGCAGCTTCCTGACGGCGGTTCAATCACCATCATCGCTGTGACCACCCTCAACGACGGAGACATCACCCACGCGATTCCGGACAACACCGGTTACATCACCGAGGGACAGCTCTTCCTCCGTAACGATCCGGATTCCGGCAAGGTCATCATCGACCCTTTCCGTTCCCTCTCCAGGCTCAAGCAGCTCGTTCAGGGAAAGAAGACAAGGGAAGACCACTCACAGGTGATGAACGCCTCTGTACGTCTCTACGCTGATGCCCAGAATGCAAAGACCAAGCTTGAGAACGGTTTCGACCTTTCGGACTACGACCACCGCTGTCTTGCCTACGCGAAGGACTACGCCACAAGAATCCTCTCCATTGACGTCAACATCAGTCTCGACGAGATGCTCGACACTGCTTGGGAACTCTTCGGCAAGTATTTCTCCAAAGCAGAAACCGGCATCAAGCAAGCCTTGATTGATAAATATTGGAAAAATTAGTGTTTTATGGCGATAAGATTTCAATATAACAAGACTTCGCTGAATGAAATTGGCAAGCAGCTGAAGATGCGCCAAAACGCCCTCCCTACCCTGAAGAATAAGGAGAGTGCGTTGCGTCTGGAGGTTCGCCGTGCCAAGGATTATTCGGAGAAGTTGATTGAAGACCTTGAAGCCGCCCTTAACAAATACGATTATCTTGCTGCCCTGTGGAACGAGTTTGAACCGGGCCTCATTTCCATCACTGACGTGGAACTCGTCACGGTGAAAGTGGCCGGCGTGAAAACCCCGGAACTGAAGGGAATCAGCTTCGAAATCCACGAATTCAACGCCTTCGTCAAACCGGCCTGGTATGCCGACGGTGTGGCAATACTCAAAGAACTCTCGCGTCTTGGAATAGAGTCGGAGGTCTACAAAGAGAAGAGCCGGATTCTGGATTTCCAGAGAAAAAAGACCACCCAGAAAGTGAACCTCTACGAAAAGGTGCAGATTCCGGGCTATCAGGAGGCGATTCGCAAGATAAAAAGGTATATGGAAGACGAGGAAAACCTCTCCAAGGCGGCTTCCAAGATTGTCAAGCAAAGACACGCGGCAGAGGAGGACGCAGAAGATGGTAACTAAAATGACAAAATATTCCTTCATCCTGCTTTCGGAGCAGACAGAAGGATTCCTGAACTCACTTCAGGAACTTGGAGTAGTTGACATCTCACGCTCCCTCAAACCGATTGACGAGCAGTCTTCCGGAATGCTCGCAGAGGCTGACCGTACGAAAAAAGCCCTCTCCATTCTCGCAGCTTGCAAAGCCGGGAGTGAAAAGGACTTCAAATTCGACGGCTGCCCTGTAGATGCGGTTTTGGAAACTCAAGACAGGATTGCAGAGATTTCGGCGGAGATTGCTGCGGCAAAGAAGGAAATTGCAGTTCGTCAGCCGTGGGGCAGCTTCCGTAGCGAAGACATTCACAAGCTTGAGTCCCAGGGACTTAAACTGCGATTCTACAGCTGTATGAAAAAGAAATTCGACCCGTCTTGGGCTGAAATCCAGCCACTGGAAGTCATCAGTGAGACTGAGTCGAAGCTGTTTTTCGTGACTGTTTCTCCGGCGCAAGAAGAGTACAGTTTCCCACTTGAGGCTGTCCCGGCTCCGGAAGGTTCTGTGAATGAGGAGGAAGAAAAACTCGCCCTCCTGCAGAACAAACTCGAAAAGGAGCAGCAGTTGCTTGCAAACCTCAAAAGTTGCAGTGACGAAATCCGTAAGGCATACAACGACTCCCTTTCACGTCTCGACCTCTATTTCGCAGAGGCGGCCACAGAAAAGGCAGTTGACAACTACCTCACCGTTCTCACCGGCTTTGCTCCGACATCGGACGATAAGAGGCTCTGTGCCAGCTTCGACTCGATGGACATCTACTACAGCCACGAGGCGGCAACCAAAGAGGACAATCCTCCGGTTAAGCTGAAGAACAACTGGTTTGCAAAGAACTTCGAGGTGCTCACAGGAATGTATGGTGTGCCGGCCTACGACGAGTTCGACCCTACCCCGGTACTCGGTCCGTTCTTTATGCTCTTCTTCGCAATGTGTATGGGAGACGCAGGCTACGGAATACTCCTTATGCTGATTGCGCTCGTGCTCAGACTGAAGATGAAGGATTCGAGCCTCGGCAAGATGCACAGACTCATCGCCTTCCTCGGCGGAATGACCTTAGTTGTGGGAATTTTCCTCGGCACATTCTTCGGAATGAGCATCCTGGAGGCTTCCTGGGCACCTGCCTGGCTGAAAGGACTCTGCATCGACGGATGGTTCCCTGATGCGAAGATTGCGGGATTCCCGGTTCAGATGGTGCTTGCCGTTGCAATCGGTGTGCTGCACATCTGCCTTGCGATGATAATCAAGACCATCAACTTCACCAAACGCTTCGGTTTCAAGAAAACTGTCGCAACTTGGGGATGGACAACTCTGATTGTCGGTGGTCTGGTGGTGGTTTCACTCGGGATGACTGAGGTCCTCTCTGCGGAAGCCTTCAAATGGACAATCATTGCGCTCGCAGTCGTCAGCGGCCTTGCAATCTATGTTTTCAACACACCTGGACGCAACCCGCTTCTGAACATCGGCTCAGGTCTTTGGGACACCTACAATATGGTGACCGGACTGTTGGGCGACGTTCTGAGCTACATCCGACTCTATGCCCTCGGTCTTGCCGGCGGTATGCTCGGAAATGCGTTCAACATAATGGGAACGATGATTCTCGACATTCCTGTTCCGGGAGTGAACTGGGTGTTCTGCATCATCATCCTCATTTTCGGTCACGTGCTGAACCTCGCGATGTCTTGCCTGGGAGCATTTGTGCACCCGTTGCGTCTGACATTCGTGGAGTATTTCAAGAACTCCGGATATGAGGGAAGCGGAGCAAAATACAACCCTCTGACAAAAAATAAATGATGCCAAAGGCGTTGATTGTTAAAGACATTGATTATCAAAGATATTGATTATCAAAGACATTGATTGCCGAAGACATCGAAAAGAAAAATAGAATATAACAAATAAATAAAACAATTATGAACGAAATTCTTGGTTATCTTGGCCTTGGCCTTATGCTTGGTCTGGCCGGCATCGGTTCCAGCTACGGAACAACCATCGCTGCAAACGCAGCTGAGGGCGCACTCAAAAAGAATCCGGAGAAATCATCCACTTATATGATTCTCTCTGCACTTCCTGCAACTCAGGGTCTCTACGGATTCGTGGGCTTCCTCCTTTGGCTCGTAGTCTTCAAGCCTGATTTCACTGCTCAGGGTCCGCTTCTTTTCGGAGTAGGTCTTGCAGTCGGACTCGTTTGCCTTTTCTCTGCAATCCGTCAGGGTCAGGTCTGCGCAAATGGTATCGTAGGTGAAAGCCAGGGACACAGCGTGATGACAAACACCCTCATCTACGCCGCTCTTCCTGAGTTCTATGCTATTCTTGCGCTTGTAGGCGCGATTATGGCAGTCCTTTAAGGAGATTGTGAGAAATTTTATAAATTTGCAGAGCATTTCGCAGAGGCGGGATGCTCTGTTTTATTATGGGCTAAATACCTCTGAATCATGGAAACTAAGGTTGTTCTAATAACGGGGATTTCTTCTGGATTCGGGATGGAGTCGGCACGGATGCTTGCCGAGACGGGATATACTGTCTATGGCACGGTGCGGCGCGAAGTCGAACATATCCCCGGAGTGCGCTATCTCATGGCGGACGTCAGGAAAACGGAGACCGTTCAGGCGGCCGTGGACACAGTGATTGCGGAACAGGGACATATCGATATGCTCGTGAACAATGCTGGGATGGGCATCGGAGGCCCGATTGAGTTCACCCCGGACGAGGACATTGAACTCCAGATGGACACGAACTTCATGGGAATGGTGAGGTTCTCGAAGGCAGTGCTGCCGTACATGAGAGAACGAAAATGCGGAAAGATTGTTTTTCTCAGTTCGATCGGAGGGCTCATGGGACTGCCATTTCAGGGATTCTACTCGGCGAGCAAATTCGCCATAGAGGGCTATGCCGAGGCCCTTAGAATGGAAGTGCACAATTTCCGGATATCAGTCTCGCTCATAAACCCGGGAGACTTTTCCACCGGATTCACAGGAAAGAGGCGGAAGACCGCTCCGGAGGTCGCTGAGGCATACCCTGCATACGCGCTGTCTATGAGCAAGATAGAGAACGACGAAGGTCATGGTCTTAAGCCTGTAAAGGTGGCGGAGACGGTGGCGAGGATTGCGAAGGCACGCCGTCCGCGAAACAGATATGTCGTAGCGACGCTCGAACAGAGTCTTTCTGTGCTGCTCAAGGCCATACTCCCCTCCTCGCTTTTCTCCCGCATTCTGCGCGGGTACTACAAAATGTAGCAAGTCCCAAACAAGCCATAATGACCGTTCGGTAATGATTATGAAAATAACAAACAATGTATAGCACTATGAAGACAATTACAGAACTTTTACCGCTTGCACTCCTTGCGGCTGCAACGATGGTTTCCTGCAACGGCAAGGTAGAACCCGCGGCACAGGATGAAAAGGTTGCCGTGCAGTTCGGCAGCAGCATCAATGCAGCAAGCCGCGCGGTCAATGACAAATGGACGGCCGGAGACCAAATCGGAATTTTCATGGTCGGAGAAAATAAAGTCCTTTCCAAGGACGCAATCAGCGAAGAAGCCGACAACATCGCCTACAGGACCGAAGGAGACGGAGCATTCTCTCCTGTCGCCGCCGAGCAGATTATCTATTTCCCGATGAACGGCGACGTGGATTTCTATGCCTACTACCCCTACACGCCGGAAGTCAATGACTACAGAATCGCCCTCGACCTTACGGATCAGAGCAATCAGGAGGCGCTCGACCTCATGTTTGCCAAGGTCAGCGGCTGCAACAAGTCCAACCCAAAGGTGGAACTGCAGTTCAGCCATCTGCTCAGCAATCTCATCCTTGAAGTCCAGCCCGGCACAGGACTGACACAGGCAGACCTCGCGGAACTTACGGTGAAGGTAAAGGATGCGAACACAAAGGCGACGTTCAACCTCGTTGACGGCACAATATCGGGAGAAGAGACTCCGAAAGGATTCACGATGAAGACGGTCGAGGCCGGCAAAAGGTATGAGGCAATCCTGTTTCCGACGGAATCGGAAAGCCGCGAGATTGAGTTCGACCTCAATAATGACCATGACGGTCCCTTCACATGGACGATGAAGTCCGCTCTTAAAGGAGGCAGCCAATATCACCATCTGGTGACGCTGAGCCGCACCGCCGCGGAAGTATCAGGCTCCATCAAGCCTTGGGATAACGGCGGGGACAACGGTGAGCACATCGCGAAATAAAAAACCCCCGAGCCGAAAAAAGGACATTGAGAAACAGAAAATGAAAACATTAAGATTCTTATGCATCACGGCCGCAGCGTTGTCGCTTGCAGCCTGCGCCGACAGGGAAGAAGGCGTCAGCGGACCGGTCGCGGCAAGCGTGCGGGCTGACATAAGCACCCGTGCCACCGTCGATGACACATGGACCGCAGGAGAAGACGCAATCGGTGTATATGCGACTTCAAAGGGAAACACTAACGAAAGTAACGTGAAATATGTCGCTTCCGACCAAACCGGCAGCTTCAGCCCCGCCGGTGAACCGGTCTATTTCGCGGACAGCTATGACGCAAGCTTTTGTGCCTACTATCCCTACACCGACGACGCGGAGATAAATGCCGACGGCACGATAAACTGGCAAGGAGGCATAGTGAAGGACGGAAAATGCCGATGGGACTTTCTCTTTGCCGACGGAGCCACTGCCGGGAAGTCGTCCCCCGTGGTAAACTTTTCCGGCGACCATGCCTTCAGACACTGCATGGCAATGGTAAAGTTCACCGTCAAGGCAGGATATGGCATCGAGTATAAAGAAACTCTGCTGAGTTTCACTCTGGACAAAATCCAGAATGAGGGAAGCGTAAACCCGAGAAACGGCGAGATGTGGTCATACGCAAGCAAGACGGCACTGACCGGGACTGTGAACCAGGATTTGAACGACAGCCCGACCGTCAGCTTCATCCTGCTCCCGCAAACCGTGCAGAACAACAGCATCAGCGTATCTCTGGAGACATCGACGGATGACGGAACGCACAACACCTATACGACTACTCTGACCGCCCCTTCCGGCGGCAGGTTCAATGGAGGAAGTCTTTACAGCTACACCATTGTTGTCACGAATATGGGGATAACAATCGAGAATCCGGGTATTCAAGAATGGCAAGAGGGTGCGAGCGGCAATTTCAGCATCGACGCGTAAAAGATCTGTCATCAGATTATACACTAAACAGATGATTATGAACAAAATTGATAAATCCACATATACGGTTCTGGCTTTCATCACGATAAGCCTTGCCGCGTGCACGAAAAACAATGATGTGGTTCCTGACACGATGGGTCCGGAAATCTGCGCGGCCTTCTCTGTCGATGACGCGCAGACCCGTGTCAACACCTTGGAAGAAGGAAACAGTTGGGATAATGGGGACAAGGTAGCAGTGCTGGTCGCCAAGGATGATGAGATGAGGGCGGCCGTCCTTACCTATTCATATTCCGACGGAATGGGTGTCTGGTCCCGTGACAAGGCGTTCTGCTGGTCGGACGAGAACTCTGACCACACGATATGGGCATCGTATCCCTCTGAACATGACGCATTCTCATTTGAACTGCCTTCCGGACAGGAGACGGTGGAGAAGCTTAAAAAGGCGGACTACATTAACGGTATGTGGCAGGGCAAGCCGACTTATGTAAACGTCTCAATGAGACACAGGATGGCATTGGTGACAGTAACTTATGTACTCGGAAGCTCCGACTTTGAAGACAATACGCTCCCGACCAAGGCAGAGGTGCTTTCAAAGAACTCCAAGGCAACATTCGGCACGGAGGGAACAATGACGGGGATGAGCGGAGGAGAGAAATGGGTCACGGCCTGCCTGCGCGAGGGCAACAAGTTTTCAGCAATCGTCACGCCCGGTACATATAAGAGAGACGAGGAGTTTCTGAAACTCACCGTCAACGGGAAGGAGTATAAGGTCGCGATGAGGATGGAGGAGGAGTTCGAGGAAGGACACGAATATCCCTATACCCTGAATATAGGCAAGAACAAGGCATGGATGACGAAGCTGAGCAGTGACAATCCGTCCGGCTGGACGAAGGAAGAAAACTTGCAGCAGCAGACCGGAACCATAGGCACGCCCGACGAGGGAAAGACATCGTGGAAAGATGGGGATGAACTGCTTGCCAAGGTATATGACAAACATCACGGAGATACGTTTGCAAGCTTTACATATAACGGCGGTGCCTGGAATCTTACAGGCGGCGGACTATATTACAGAGAAGACAATGTGCCTTATGGATATGTGTATTATGCCCCTGACTATATGTGGGGGTCTTCCGGCACTCCTGTGCTGAGGGACGGCAAAGTTGCCGGAACCGGAGAATACATCCAGGTCAACGCCTATCCTACCGGAGACGGGGCAGGTCTGGATGTTGACTTTTCTTCCGCCGGGCGCAACTACTCCCGCCTGCGCATGGCGACGGAACCCAACAAGGAAGTTTCAGTCATTGTGAGCAAGTTCATTCCTGTCAATGGCAACGCTATGGGCGATGCCAGCTACTCCCTTACATCAGATGACAACGGCAATGTCTTTCTGTATGGAAGTTTTGTCGCCGGTTCGTCCGTTGCAGTCAAGTCCGAAGAGGAGTTTCTGGCAAGATACACCTTTACTGCGGCGACGGTGAGCGGCAGAAGCTATGCACTGGACGCGACGGGAAGAAGATAGCCTTAATGGAATATTTATTATCTTTGCCTTCGGTTTGGGCGGACAGATTGTTCATTTTTGCCCTTTGGTACAAAAAATGCAGGGTCGGTTTGCCCTTCTGAGGTTACAGAAAGGTTGTTTTATTAAATTTTTGTTGCACACATAACTATGTAAGATTATGGGAAATGAAAAAGCGACACGAATCCAGACATCGCTCCTGAACGGAGTTGAAAAGAAAGCTTTGGTTTGGATAGCAAAGCGTCTGCCTGTATGGGCAACTTCGAATATGCTGACGGCTGTGGGAACATTCGGTGCAGTTCTCTGCGCAGTTGGCTTCGGACTTGCAAACATCAATCTCAACTGGATGTGGCTCACAGTCTTCGGACTCTTCCTCAACTGGTTCGGCGACAGCCTCGACGGCTCGATGGCCCGTGTAAGACACACGCAGAGACCTGTCTATGGATTCTTTATCGACCACAACATCGACATTTTCACAATCATCGTGATGTGCGTCGGTGCGGGCATCTCCCCCATCGCGCGAATGGACGTCGCCCTCTTCGTGCTCGTTGCATATCTCGCAATCTCGGCTCACACCTACATCGGGACGATTCTCAAGAACGAGTTCAAGCTCACCTACGGCAAGCTCGGCCCGACGGAATTCCGCGTGATTGCGGCTATTGCCGTCATTTTCCTGATTTATTTCCCGTGGGCAGACTACAACGTGACTGTCAACTGCTTCAATGGCGGTCTTGAGACCCTCAACGGAACCTACACGCCGTTCGACTGGGTGGCAATAGGACTCGGATGCATCATCTTCCTGCTGCTCATCGTCTCCCAGATAAAGGACGAGAAGGCACTTTCGAAGATTGACCCGCCAAAGCATTTCGACGGAACATTCACTGAGTAACAACGACTTAAAGGCATCAGTTTCATCTGCTTTATTGAGAGGTGGAACTGATGCATTCTATAATGGGGATGGAGAAAAAACAGGAGGACAAGGTTCTTTCACTGAAGAAATGGGTTGACTTCGTGGTCAGCCGCGCACTGGGGACGGTCGTAGATACGGCTGTCCTCTGGTTCGTGGGATGGGTGCTGCACCGGATGGTCGCCGCGCACCCTGCCAGCGGGTTCTGGAGCGGATTCCAGTATTGGGGAGAATATTGGATAGGCCCGGCCATCTCGTTTGAGGTGGCGACCTTCGCGAACTTCCTCATGTCCTACTATTGGATCTGGAAGAACCGCATAAGCAACCGCTCGTCAGCGAAGAGTTTCTGGAGGCATTTCGGCGGGTTCAATGTCTCGTGCATCTTCGGATTCCTCGTGAAGATGGTATTCCTCGTACTCTTCGAGAAACTCTTCGGCTGGGATGCATGGCTCTGCAACCTGCTCGCTGTCTGCATCTCCGGCATACTCAACTACTTTCTTGCCGAGATTTTCGTCTTCCGCAAAAAGACAGAAAGGCCCGAGCACGAAGTGCTGAGCATTGAAGAACTCGGGAATATGACTCCGCTGTTCAAGGGCGCCTGGGGTCAATGGTTCGCAAAGGGACTTTTCGCACTTTTGGGAATAAACGGAGTCAACCGCCTCTACAACAGCTCTTTCGAGGGCAAGAATCCGGGAGAATCCGCCCACAGGATACTCGAAGCGATGGGCTGTAACTACCTCGTAGGCAATCCCGAGAGACTTGAAAATCTTCCCGAAGGCGCATTCATCACAATCAGTAATCACCCTTACGGAGGACTTGACGGCATCATACTCCTCGACCTCATACTCCCGAAACGTCCGGACTACAAGGTGATGGTGAACGAAATTCTCGGCAGGGTGGAAACCCTCCGCCCCGCATTCATAACCGTCAATCCGACAACCACACAAAAAGGAGAGCCCACCCGTACAACTCTCAACGGAGTGCGTGCGACTCTCGAAAATCTCCACGAAGGAAAGCCGATGGGATTTTTCCCATCCGGAGCAGTCTCTGACCTACATCTGAAAGAGAAAGAAATCGCCGACAGACCGTGGCAGGACAGTATGATTCATCTGATAAAAAAGGCGAGAGTGCCGATTGTGCCGATTCATTTTCTCGACCACAATTCCCGCTTCTACTACACTCTCGGTCTTATCGATTGGAAGGTTCGCCTGCTCCGTCTTCCACGCGAACTTCTGAACAAATCCAAGGGAAAACACAGAGTGGCAATCGGAGAGACAATCTCGGTGGAGCAGCAAGACATTCTCACAGACCTTGAGGCCTACAAGGCATTCCTCCGTGCATCAGTCTACCAGATGCCGCTTCCGGAAACATTCGTTCCGAGCAGATAGTTCACGAGATGGCAGCAGCAAGGAAAGGTCGTAAGAGGGGCAGGAAAAAGCGGAAGGCGAAGGTTATTTCCGTTTATTGGTTTGTAGCGGCGGCAGTCTTGACGGTGGTCACTTTTGTCATCGTTCCCATATTTCTCAGCCGATGCACCGGAGAGACGGGCGTGCAGGTTCCGGAAGGGCACTACGGCTATGCCGTGGATATATCAAAGTACCAAAAGGACATCGTATGGGACTCTCTGATGGTCCTCACCGATGCACAGGGGCATACTATGCGGGACATCAAGGCCGCGACTGCCATACAACGAGTGCGCTATGTTATGGTCAAGGCGACAGAAGGAGAAAATCATCGCGATGCACTGTTCTCGGATCACTGGAAGCGCTCTGCCAAGGCTGGCTATAGCCGCGGAGCCTACCATTTTTTCAGAAGTTCAAAGCCTCCTGAGAAGCAGGCGCAAAATTTCATTCACACGGTAGGGAACATCCGCCACAAGGATCTGCCACCGATTCTTGACGTGGAAACTATCCACGCAGGATGCAGCAATGCCGAGCTCAACCGCAGGCTGCTCGTCTGGCTCGAAATTATCGAAAAGCACTACGGGCGACGCCCCATCATCTACACCGGCGACGCCTTTCTCCGCGAGCGGCTTTCACCGGGAATTTATGACCGCTACCCTATCTGGATTGCCCGCTACGGTTTCGGCAACAACCTCGAAACGCCCCGCTTCAAGAACTGGATGATGTGGCAGTTTACCGACCACGCCACCGTCTATGGCATCCCCACCCCCTGCGACCTTTCCGTCGTTGCCGCTCAGCAATAAGACAATGTATGCAAAAAAGGCTCCCGCCGAAACGGAAGCCTATATTGAAACTCTGAAAGAGTTGAAGATGTCTGAATGGCGCCGACTAAAAAGTCCCGAAGGGACCGCGCCGGGGCGCGAGATACCCCTAATAGGGGTCGCAGACGTTAGTCTGCGGGGGTTAGGAAGTCCGGAGGAGGGGGAGCAAAAGACTTTTTGGTCACCCTCATCCAAACGCTTCAATTACTTAGAGATTACGCGGGCCATCTCGCAAACCTTGTTTGAGTAACCCCACTCGTTGTCATACCAAGACACAACCTTAACGAAGGTAGGATCGAGCTGGATGCCGGCCTTAACGTCGAAGATTGAAGTGCGTGCGTCATTGCGGAAGTCGGTTGAAACGACAGCCTCGTCAGTGTATCCGAGAACACCCTTGAGCTCGCCCTCAGATGCCTTCTTCATTGCAGCGCAGATTTCCTCGTAAGTTGCAGGCTTCTCGAGCTCTACAGTGAGGTCAACAACTGAAACGTCAGAGGTAGGGACACGCATTGACATACCGGTGAGCTTGCCGTTGAGTTCAGGAAGAACCTTGCCGACAGCCTTTGCAGCACCTGTTGAAGAAGGAATGATGTTCTCAAGAATACCACGTCCACCTCTCCAGTCCTTCTTTGAAGGGCCATCGACAGTCTTCTGAGTTGCAGTGGCTGCGTGAACGGTTGTCATGAGACCTCTCTTGATTCCGAATGTCTCGTGGAGAACCTTGGAGATAGGCGCGAGGCAGTTAGTTGTGCAAGATGCGTTGGAAATGATCTTCTGTCCAGCGTAAGTCTTGTCGTTTACGCCATATACGAACATCGGAGTGGCATCCTTTGAAGGTGCAGACATGATGACTTTCTTTGCACCGGCCTTGAGGTGTGCAGAAGCGAGCTCCTCAGTAAGGAAGAAGCCGGTAGACTCAACTACCACGTCAACGTCAAGTGCGCCCCAAGTGATCTGTGAAGGATCCTTCTCAGCGAAAATCTGGATCTTGTTGCCGTCTACGATCATATAGTTGCCTTCAACCTTGATGTCATGGTTGAAATGACCGTGAACTGAATCATACTTAAGCATGTAAGCGAGATAGTCAGCATCAAGAAGGTCGTTGATACCTACAACCTGAATGTCGTTTGAGAAGTTCTCAACGGCAGCACGGAATACCATACGGCCGATACGACCGAATCCGTTAATACCAAGTCTAATCATTGTTTTGTAATATTAAGTTGTTATACAAATTTCATCCTCCGTCCGGAATTTTGAGTCCGGCAAAACCATATAGTCAAATACAAATTCTGCGCCGAGACACCACATCTCCGAAAAAGCGCCGCAAAAATACGAAAAATAATGAAATAATAAAACTATCTTTGCAAATGAAAATTAAATAGGCAAAATTGAATGGAATAATAAACAAAACGTACAAATGAACATACTAATTACAAATGACGACGGATTCGAGTCCAAGGGAATTGCGGTGCTGACGAAAATGATGAAGAAATATGGAAATGTGGCTGTCGTAGCCCCGTTTTCCGCGCAATCGGGAATGTCGATGGCCGTATCCCTCGGAGCTGAAAAGATAGCATTCAAGGAAATCGAGTCGTCGACCTTCGTGGGTGAGGACGGACTGGAGCACACGGAAAGGTGGGCATATCTTGACGCTACGCCGGCCAGCTGCGTAAAGTTCGCGATGAGCACGCCGTGGCTCGGTTGGAAGCCGGATGTCATTGTGTCAGGCATCAATCACGGTGCGAACACTTCAGTTGCGTCCTGCTACTCCGGCACACTCGGAGCGACGGCTGAAGCGGCTGTGAATCATATTCTCGGCATTGGAGTTTCACTCTGCGACCACAATCCTGACGCAGATTTCTCGCAGATCGAAAAATACTTTCCAGGAATATTCGAGAAACTCGTGGAACTCCCGCGACATAGCTATATGACATACTACAACGTGAACTTTCCTTCTGTCCCGGCAGACGAGATCAAGGGCGTAAGAGCCGGATATATGGGCCGAGGACGCTGGGTCAAGGAATTCAGGAGTCTCGATGAGGCGGAGGCAATAGCGGCCTCCTTGAATGGTGCGCCTACAGGAGATCCGTCCGAGAAACCGGCGGTAAAGATGTATAAGTTGGTGGGAAACTTCAGCAGCGACACCGACAACAGCGCCGACGCCGACCATCTACTCAGCGACAACGGATATGTCTCCATTGTTCCGCACACCATCGACAGCACTGACTATGAACAGCTTAAGATTCTGAGCGAGGTGGCTTTCTAATATGAGATACTACATCATTGCAGGCGAGGCGTCCGGCGACCTTCACGGGTCGAACCTGATGCGCGGGATATACGAGAAGGACCCCAAGGCTATCATACGCTTTTGGGGCGGTGACTTGATGAACGGGGTGTTTGTGGAACATCAGAAATGCGTTCCACAGGACAGAGAACAGCCGGCCGGAATTTCCACAGAGACACGCCCTGCAACAGAGGGTGACCAAAAAGTCTTTTGTTCCCCCTCCTTCGGACTTCCTAACCCCCGCAGACTAACGTCTGCGACCCCTATTAGGGGTATCTCGCGCCCCCGGCGCGGTCCCTTCGGGACTTTTGGGTCAGCCCTACAGATAGGGGGTCTTGTCAGACACTACAAAGAAGGAGCCGTCATGGGCTTCACCGAGGTACTCGCCAAGGCAGGAAAGTTGCTCGGCAACCTCAGGCGCTGCAAGCAGGACATTCTGAGCTTCGCCCCCGACTGCGTGATACTCATAGACTATCCGGGATTCAACTTCAAGATTGCCGAATTTGCTCACAAACACGGACTTAAGGTGTTCTACTACATAGCTCCGAAGGTCTGGGCGTCACGCGAAGGCCGCATCCGCAAGTTGAAGAAATATGTCGACAGACTCTATATAGTATTCCCTTTTGAAATCCCATATTTTGAGAAAAAGGGCGTTCCGTTCGTCTACAAGGGCAATCCTCTTGTCGATGCCGTGGACAATTCCGTGGCGATGAAAGAGACACGCGAGGACTTCCTGCAACGATGCGGACTCCCGGACAAACCGATAATCGCCATGCTTGCCGGCTCACGCAAGAGCGAAATCAGCACAATGATGCCTGTTCTGACAGAATTCGCCGACAGGATGCATGCCTTGCCGCAATACGAAGGATGGCAGTTCATCGTGGCAGGTGCCCCGAGTCGGTCGTCGGAAGACTATCTCCCCTATCTGCATGGCCAGGAATACATCAAGGTGCTTTTCGGGGAAACAGAGTCAATCGTTCGCCAGGCAAAAGCTGCCGTGGTCAACTCAGGGACAGCCTCGCTTGAGACTGTTCTGCTCGGAACCCCTCAGGTTGTGGGTTTCATAATGGGCAGCCGTCTCACCTACGCAATCGCGAAACGAATTGTAAAGGTCAAGTACATCAGTCTCGGGAATCTGTGCGTCAACAGGTTTGCATTCAAGGAGTTCGTCCAGGACGACTGCAACCCGGAGGCTCTTGTGAACGAAGTCCGCGCACTCATTGAAGACAAGGTCTACAGGCAAAAGATGCTCTCTGACTATGCCGAAATCCGCGCACTTCTCGGAGGCTCCGGCGCCTCCGCCGCCGTCGCCGATGATATAATTGAGCAAGTGTCATCTCGAACGAAGTGAGAGAGGTAGCGGGTCGGGAAAACTTAGCCACAGGGGATGAAGAAAAAGATGGGATGCAAGACATCCAACGCAGCAGACCGCTTTTTATTCATCCCCTGGCACCAAAGATGGCGGTGCCGATGCGGACTATAGTCGCGCCCATGGATGCAGCTATCTTATAGTCGTCGGACATCCCGAAAGAGAGTTCACGAAAATCTTGCGTGAGGTTCGGGCAGATGCCGACCATCGGCTGCAGAGAGGCGTTCAGAGCAAGCAGTTTGCTAAAATCCGAACGGATGACAGACTCGTCGTCAGTGTTGGTCGCCATTCCCATCAGTCCGCAGAAACGGATGTGAGGCCAGTGAGCCTCCCCTGTAAGCACAGCCAAGGCTTCTTCCGGAGTAAATCCCTGTTTGGTTTCTTCCCGGGCGATGTGACATTCCAGAAGAACATTCACACGGCTTGTGACGGAGCCCATCTCTCCGTTCCCCGAATCCTCCGCTCCGGCAGCACGGAATCCCGGATGTCCAGAACACCATTGTTCAATTGCGTCAAGCAGTTCCACTGAGTCAACCGACTCAAGCATTGCGGCATACGGCAGGACATATTTCAGTTTGTTCTTCTGAAGATGTCCGATGAAATGCCATTGCACATCCCCAGGCATCTGCTGCACCTTGTCACGCATTTCCTGCGGACGGCTTTCCCCGAAGAGCCTTTGCCCCGCATCATAGGCCTCACGCAGCGCCTCGACCGGGTGGAATTTGGAAACTGCCACCAGTTTCACTCCTGATGGCAGTTCCTTTCTTATATTCTCGATATTATCACAAATGCTCATTTCCTTTTCTTCTGTTGCGCCTGCTGCATCTTCTGCGCCTCCTCAAGCCTCTGCTGCCACTTTGACTTCGGAAGCGGCTTACCCTTTGAAGCCTGCACCTGTGCAAGAATCTTCTCCGGCTTCACGACCCATTTCTTGATGATGAAGGTTTGGAGCATAGTGAGCAGGTTGGAGATGAAGTAGTAGTAGGAAAGACCTGAAGACAGGTTGTTGCAGATAAAGAGCATCATTATAGGCATCAGCCAAACACTCATGAACTTCATGCTTGCCATTTGCGGGTCATTCGACATCTGGCTTGAGGTCATCTTCGAGTAGAGGAACATCGACACGGCCATCAGCAGTGCAAACAGCGACAAGTGGTCACCGAAAAGAGGAATATTGACGCCAAAGTCCCAGATTGAGTCGTATGCGCTGAGGTCATCGGCCCAAAGGAACGACTTCTGACGAAGCTCGATGGATGCAGGGAAGAACCGGAACATTGCCCAGAGTATAGGGAACTGGAGCAGCATCGGAAGGCATCCGCCGAGAGGCTTCACGCCGGCTCTCTGATAGAGTTCCATCGTGGCCTGCTGCTTCTTCATCGCGTCCTCCTGCTTAGGATATTTCTCATTGATCTTGTCCATCTCCGGCTTCAGTGCTGACATTTTAGCGGAAGACATGTAGGACTTGATAGTGAGAGGAGAGATGACAATCTTCAGAAGAACGGTCATAATCAGGATGATGAGACCGTAGTTGCTGATGAACCGTCCGAGGAGATCGAAGCAAGGGATGATGATGAACCGTGAAATCCATCCGACGAGCCAGCCGCCGAGAGGGATGATCTTCTCATATTTTCTGTCGTATGATTTCAGTGTGTGATAGTGGTTCGGTCCGAAATAGAAGTCGAACGGTATGACCTTGTCTCCGGCCTTCATCATGTCTACACCGGCCCTCGCATGCGCTGAGCATGTCATCAGGTTGCGGTCCACGTCATCCTCCGGAAAATACTCGACACCGAACTCTCCAGACTCGAATCCCTCCGGAGCCGTGAGAATGGAAGAGAAGAACTGCTGCTGAAATGCGACCCAGTCGAACTTGGCGTCAAGCCTCTTTGATTCGTTCTTTCCATTTCCCATATCTTCCGGAGACTTCTCGCCCGGAACATAATAGTCAATCTTGGAATACTGCTTCTCATTCTTGTAGCCCTTCTCAAGACGAGGCACGACAGTCTTCCAGTTCAGGTCTACCGAAGAGACCCTGCTTGGGATGACTGAATCCATACCGACGAACGAGAGCTCGTTGTGAACCATGTAGCTGCCCTGCGAGAGAACATATTTCTGTTGGATGTAACCTCCCTGCGCAAACGGGAGACGCATTACGATGGAACTGTCAGAAACCTCGGCGACATCGAACACAAATTCCTTGGTATCAACCGATTCGCCGGCAAAAACATTCACGTTGAACTCGCTTGCCTGCGGTGGAATGAGATAGAGTGAGGAACTGTCATACTTCACATAGTCAAGCAGTTTCACTGAATATGGCTGCGCACCCCTCGTCGTGAAAGCAATTTCCATCTTGTCGTTGGAAAGCGTCAGGACAGAAGACTCTGCCTCGCGTGCCTTCGTAAGGTTGTCGTCCCTATAAGGCTTCAGAGTCGGCTTTGTGCTCAAAACCACCGTCGTAGCCGCATTGTCCAGCGTGTCGCCCGACGCTATGCGATTCAAAGAATCAAGGGCGTAAGCCTCCAGCCTCTCCGCACGGGCGATGGAATCCAGCTGTGCCTGATACTCCATCTGTTTCTGGTACTGGCGCGACTGATACCATGTGAATCCGAACATTATCACGCCTATCAGCGTGAAACCTATAATTGTATTTTTTGTTTCTGATGTCATCTAATTCTTTTTTGCGGGGCGCATAAAAAGCGGTCTGCAGCGTTGGATGGTTCGATGAAATCCTCACAACCATAAGGTTGCTGCGGTATTCATCTTCACCATCCGCCTTGCATCCCATCTTTTTCTTCATCCCCTCTCTTTCTACTGTCTTTTTAACTGTTTCTTTAGCAGTCCTTTCAACTGCCTTTTTCAGCTTACTCCTGCTGGGTGTCCAGAGTTCTGATTTTTTCGGCAAGCTTTGCAAGTTCTACCTTAGCGTCGTCGATACGCTTGCGCATCTGGTCTACAAGAGCGCCGGAGTTCTTTCCCGTTGAGAAGAAACCGATGTTGTTCTCGTAGGTGGCGATGTCCTGCTGGAGTTTGGTGAACTTGTCAATCAGAATCTCCTTCTCGGAGCGCTGAGGTTTTCCGCTGCGTCCACCGCGCCTTTCGGCAGTCGGTTCAGAGCCGAACTTTGCCTTCATAGCCGCACGATAGGCTTCGTTTATTCTGTCCTTATCCTTGAACGGGACGAATCCGATTGCCTGCCATTTCTGATGGAAGTCAGCCTGTGCTTTTGCATCGGTCGCCGCGTCAACACTCTGATATTCCCCGATTTCCCTGATTATTGCCTGTTTTGCCTTAAGATTTCCGCGAAAATCGTTTTCAGGCTTGACGTTCTTGTCCCTCTCCGCAAAGAACTCGTCGCAGGCTCCACGGAATCTCTTCCAGATCTGTTCAGATTTCTTGCGAGGCACAGCACCGATTTCCTTCCACTGCTTCTGAAGAGCAATGAACTGGTCTGAAGCCTTCTTCCATTCTGTGCTTGTCTTCAGAGCTTCCGCTGCCTCGCAAAGCGAAATTTTCTTCTCGAGATTGGCATTGAGACTATCCTTTATTTCGGAATAGAATTCCCTCTTGCGGGCATAGAAAGCATCACAAGCAGCACGGAAACGATCGTATATCTTCTGGTTCTCCTTCTTAGATGCGAACCCGATCTTTCTCCATTCCTGCTGGATCTCCTCAATCTCCTTCGAGAAGGCGGTCCACTCGTTAGAGCCGTTCACTTCCCTTTTCGCAATCTCCTCGACCTTCTCACAGAGGGCTGTCTTCGCCGCAAGATTTTCCTCCTGCTGCTTCTTTATGTCCTCATAGAAACTCTGATACTTCTTGTTTATCACGGATGTGGCAGCCTTGAAACGATTCCAGATATCTTCGCGGTATTCCTTCGCCACCGGACCATATTCCTTCCACTGCTCGTGCAGTTTCTGCAGTTCCTTGAACGCCTCCACGACATTTTCGTTCTCCGCAAGTTTCTCCGCCGCCTCGCAGAACTTCTCCTTCACCTCAAGGTTCTTCTTGAAGTCCAAATCGCGCAGCTCACGGTTAATCTGCACCATATCATAGAACCGTTCCACATAAAGCTGGTAGGTTTCGTTCAGATTGCGGAACGCCGTTGCAGGCACCGGCCCGATTTCCCTCCAGCGGTTCTGAATCTCTCGGAACGCAGGAAATGTAGCATTCACATCTTCCTGTTTATCAAGAAGTTCCTTCAGGTCATCTATAACCTTCTGCTTCAATTCCAGATTATGCTCGCGCTCCTTCTCCTGTTTCTCATTGAAATCGGCACGTTCCTTCTTATACTCGTTATATACGGATTTGAAGCCCTCCTCTATCGCAGCAAACGGGCTCTCGACAGCGTCCAACGCCGTATCCGCCATCTCCGCAAGCTTCTGCATCGCGTCGGCCTTCTCCTTGCTGAGTTTCTTGTAGAACGCAGTCTTGATGGTCTCGACATTCTTCGACAGAGCCATCTTCATATCGCTCGTAACTGTCTTCTGAAGCGTCGACACAAGCTCTGCAAGGGACATGTTCTGATAGTCTGGAGTCTCGGCCTCCGGCGTAACTTCAGCCTCGGCAGTTTCCACCTCAGCGGACTTTTCCGCATTTTCTTCAGCGGAATTTTCCACATTCCCTTCTGCAGGCGTTTCAATATTCCCTTCTGCGGAATTTTCCACATTCTTTTCAGCGGAATTTTCAGGTACAGGCTGTTCCGCCGCAGCATTCTCCTGAACCTCAGGCACTACATCTGAGACATTTACCTCAGGAATGATCTCTTCACTCATAATCTGGAGTATTAAGTTTATAACACTATGGACGTGACCAACCTTCGCGCGTATGGGCGCGTCCAGCCTGCAAATATATTAATAATTGAGTAAAAAACACTAAATTTGCCGTGCGAATATTCCAGAAACGTTGAAAAAATATGAGAATTGACATACTTACCGTCGTCCCGGAGCTCCTTGACAGCCCGTTGAGCCATTCGATTGTGGGACGCGCAAGAAAAAAGGGAATTGTAGAAATCCAGGTCCACGACATAAGAAAATATGGCCTCGGCCCGCACAAAAGGGTCGACGACTACAACTATGGACCGGATGCGGGAATGGTGATGATGGTGGAGCCGATTTTCCGGATGATCGAGGAATTGCGCGCGGAAAGGGAGTATGACGAAATCATCTATATGTCCCCCGACGGCGAAGTGCTCACCCAAGGCATAGCCAACGAGCTGTCGCTCAAGGGGAATCTCATCCTTCTGTGCGGTCACTACAAGGGCATCGACCAAAGGGTCCGCGACAACCTCATCACAAGGGAAATCTCTGTGGGAGACTATGTTCTGAGCGGAGGAGAGCTTCCGGCAGCCATCCTCGCCGACGCGATTGTACGCCTCATTCCGGGAGCCATCTCCGACGAGACCTCAGCCCTGAGCGACTGCTTTCAGGACGACCTTCTCTCCCCACCCATCTACACC